>JADEYI010000142.1_pt1 | contig 134368 bp, 116 predicted proteins | sample 8542331 | NCBI WGS metagenome assembly JADEYI01 (sample SAMN16510988, study PRJNA670497) | mine drainage metagenome | isolation source: biofilm near Copperflume 1 | place: Germany: Marsberg coppermine Kilianstollen | collected 2018-02
TTTCTGTGCACTCCTAATTGCCAATAATTGTGCACTGTTGCTTACCGACTACACTAAATTCATCGGTATAAATTTTAGCTCCCACAGTTACATAACGTTGGATGAATGGAACCATATTTTCTTCACTTGCATTGGGAACGTATTTTAAAACTACTCTTCCGTCCCTTTCAATTGCTCCTAAGACAACTTTCTTTTTATCGGATTCACCTTCTTTGGTCTTTTTGCTTTTGTGCTTATTACCTTCACGGCCTCCAATGTATGTTTCGTCCGCTTCCACTGTCCTAGTTTCACCTACCATAGCAGGGGCAAAGTTTTTCAGCATTTCACGAATGCGGTGTAATACAAACCATGCGGTTTTTTGAGTTATACCAAGTTCGCGGGCTAATTGGCGAGAACTGATTCCCTTACGGTGTGAACCCGCTAAGAAGATAGCGGCAAACCAAATTCTGAAAGAGATTTTAGAGTTATCGAAGATTGTTCCGGTCTTAACCGTGAATTTCTTGTAGCACTCTTTATTTGAACACTTGAAACCGCGATTGGTTCTGTAAGGCGTTTTTTCACTTCCACAATGGGGGCAAACTGGCTTGCCATTCCAACGGATTGCTTCGTAATATTCTATACCTGTTTTTTTTTCCTTGAAGTAGTCCAGTAATTGGGGGAGTGATTTGAAAGTCATGGCCTTAATCGTTTTAACTATGTAAAAATACGTATTGTCCCAATATCTTCCAAATAATTCTAATAGATTTTATCTATAAATTGTTTAGTACTATAGATTTAGTATATTTGTTCAGTCTATTGAAAGTTTTTAATACTTTTAAGGCAATAAAAAACCCCGTGCGCTAACACGGGGTGAAAAGAGGAGGAGTTTGACATATCCTACTTATGAGTTAGGAAAGCCTTCTCGAATTAATGAATCTTGCCACATTATTTGATGGCAACCCACTTTTTGAAGAACATAAAAAGCTGCCTTATCGGTGGCTTTTTGTTTTTCCCACAAAAGCAAAAATCTGGTTGGTTTAAAAGTCTAAAAAATGTAAATGTAGTGGTATACAAATATTGCTAAAAAAGGCTGGTTTTCAAACAGTTAAGACATCAATTCGGGCTAAAAAAACTTATCAACACCTTTTTATTTTTTAAAAGTGATTCACTATCAGGCATTTATATTTCGATTGAAAAGTTAGTTGTTAATAAATAAATTTACCTTTTTATTGACTTTATTTTACTCCAAAGCCACATTCCTACAATCCAAGCGATAGCGATGAGTATTACTTCGTACCATTCACTTGTCCCAAAATGTATATCGTTGCCGTTTTATAGTGTTTGAGAGGATTTTTGACAAAGCGATTGGTAAGCAATTTAAATGATAACTTTGAAAACGATTATTTCATAAAGAGATAAAACATTCATGCAAGGAAACCAACTTAGAAAATTAGAAGCCGAACTGTGGAGAGCCGCAGACCAACTCAGGGTTAACAGTAAACTGACTGCTTTGGAATACTCCAGCCTGTATTGGGACTGATATTTTTGCGACACACTTACAACCGTTTTCAGAAAGTGCAAATTGAAGTGGAGAAAACCTTGCCTTCACATCCGCAACGCCCAACTATATTCATTCCGCCTTTGTAGTTATTTCCGACAGGTAAGAAAATTAGCTGTTTTGTTCTAAAGTGTTTTTGTACATTCCCACATCATAATGGGACATTTAAAATGTATAACATGAAAATATTTAAACTTCCTTTAGCACTTTTTTTATTGTCGATTACCCTTGCGTTTGGGATCGACCCAAAAGACACGCGGCTGCTCAACCAACCCGCGGTGAGTGGTACTCACATTGCTTTTATTTACGCAGAGGATTTATGGGTAGCCAATTTGGATGGAAGTCAACCAATAAGATTGACGGTCGATGAGGGCATCGAATCCAATCCCGTATTTTCACCCGATGGAAAGCTGATTGCTTTTAGCGCACAATACGATGGGAATACGGACGTGTTTATAATCCCGTTGGAAGGTGGAATTCCTGTTCGGCTGACTTGGCATCCCGGTGCCGATTGGGTACGTGGATTTACACCTGATGGCATGCAAGTAGTATTTGCATCGCAGCGAACCACGTTTACAAATCGGTATCATCAATTATTTACAGTTCCAATCACCGGTGGCTTTCCTTCTCAGATTGAAATACCAAATGCTTGGAATGGTGTTTACTCGCCCGATGGAAAGAGGATGGCTTATTCCCCCATTGCTCCGCGCTATGGTCAATGGAAACATTATCGGGGAGGTACGATCTCTACAATTTGGATTTTTTCTTTTGACGATAAATCGGCTACTAAAATCCCACAGCCCCAAGAAGGATGCAACGATAGCGATCCAATGTGGATTGGCAATGTGATTTATTTTCGCAGCGATCGAAATGGAGAGTTTAATTTGTTTGCCTATGACGTTGTGGATAAAAGCATCAGGCAGATAACCCAGTTCAAAGATTTCCCTGTCGTGAACGCTGGATATGGAGGCGGCAATTTAATACTAGAGCAGTCTGGATATCTCCATTTAGTTGAGTTAGGGACTGGTTCAACAAGAAAATTGCCTATCGGAATTGCTGCTGATCTGTTAGAACTGCGGTCAAGGTATGTGAAGGGAAATAATTATATACGAAGCGCGGGTATTTCGCCTTCTGGTTCACGGGTGGTATTTGATTTTAGGGGTGAGATCGTAACCGTCCCTGCTGAAAAAGGAGATGCACGAAACATTTCACAAACGACAGGCGTGCATGAAAAATTTCCTACCTGGTCGCCAGACGGAAAACACATCGCCTACTTTTCGGATGCTTCCGGAGAATATGCACTCCATATTAAAACACAGGACGGCAAAGAGAATGTCAACGCTATGAAATTAAGTGGTGCAGGCTTTTATGCTTCCCCTCATTGGTCGCCCGACAGTAAACAAATCGCCTACGTGGATAACAGTAGAAGCCTATGCGTAGTAGACATTGCCACAGGGGCATCAAAGAAAATTGATTCAGACGAGGTATACTCACCAGGCGTGTTTAGGGAATTGTTTGGAAGTTGGAGTGCTGATTCCAAATGGATTGCTTACGATAAGATTTCAGAAACGAATTTCAAACGGGTTTACATGTATTCTGTCGATCAGGGAAAATCTTTTACGGTAACGGACGGACTGAGCAATGCCAGCGAGCCAAAAATAGACCCAAGTGGAAAATACCTGTATTTCTTTGCTTCTACCGATGCAGGCCCAGTGGTCAATTGGTTTGATCAATCTAACAACGATATGCGAATGAGCAATTCTATTTATTTGGTAACCCTTCAAAAGAATACGATTTCTCCGCTGGCAAAAGAAAGTGATGAGGAAGCTACCCAATCGGAAGCCCAGGATCCTGCGCCTACTACAAAGGACAAGAAGGGCAAAAAAGAGGAAGCGCCCGCAAAGGCAATTGCTCCTTTGCGAATCGATTGGAATGGAATTGAAACGCGAATTATTGATTTGCCCATCAAGGCGGGTAATTATTCTCAGCTTGGCATAGCCAAAGAAGGGGAAGTTTACTATGTGGATTTTCCGTTTGACGGACCCGGATCCGGCAAATTGCATAAGTACGATATAGCCAAGCGGAAAGATTCAGACTTGATGGAGGTAAATGAATATGAATTTTCTGCCGATGGAAAGAAGATCCTGTACCACAAGGGCAATGTGTGGGGCATCACTACTACCGGTGAGAAGCCAGAAGCCGGCAAGGGACTGTTGAATACCAATGACATTCAAGTGAAGATGGATCCTGCCAACGAATGGCCTCAAACGTTTGATGAAGCCTGGCGTATAAACCGGGATTATTTTTATGATCCAGGCATGCACGGAGTCGATTGGACTGCCATGAAAAAAAAATATGAGCCTTTCCTTTCCCATCTCTCCTGCCGTGGTGATTTGAATACAATTATTCAATGGATGTGTAGTGAACTGGTGGTCGGGCATCATCGCCTTCAAGGTGCGGGCGATCGACTCCACACAGCGGATCAGGTAAGTGGAGGGTTGCTCGGTGCGGATTATAAAATTGCCAACAATCGGTATCAGATTTCAAAAATATACGGGGGATTGAACTGGAACCCAGAGTTGCGTTCCCCGCTGACAGAGCCGGGGATCAATGCGCAGGTGGGAGAGTATATTTTAGCGATCAATGGAAAAGAAGTGTTAGCCTCTCAAAATCTGTTCAGCTTTTTTGAAAATACTTCGGGAAAAATTGTTGACTTGACCATCGGCCCCAATGCAAACAACTCAGGCTCGCGCATTGTAAAAGTGGTGCCCGTGGCCAACGAGAATGCATTGCGCAATCGGGATTGGGTGGAAGGAAATTTGAGAAAAGTAAACGAGGCGACCAACGGCCAGGTAGCCTATGTGTATGTGCCAAATACAGCTGGCCAGGGCCATGAGTATTTTAAGCGTTACTTTTATCCACAGGCCAACAAGAAGGCAATCATCATTGATGAGCGCTTTAATGGGGGAGGCCAAATTGCGAACTATTATATCGAGTTATTACAACAACCGTATCAATCGTATTGGAATACCCGTTATGGAAAGGATTTTAAAACCCCTAGCGCGTCCATTCAAGGACCCAAGGTGATGCTGATCGATGAAACAGCCGGCTCAGGTGGTGATATGTTGCCGTGGATGTTTCGCAAATTTAAGGTGGGAACATTGGTGGGCAAGCGCACATGGGGTGGCTTGGTCGGTGTATTGGGCTTCCCCGAATTTATCGATGGGGCATCGGTAACAGCACCCAATGTAGGCATCTGGACGAAGGATGGATTTATCGTGGAAAATGTTGGCGTGGCCCCCGACATTGAAGTGGAACAAGTGCCGGCCGAAGTGATAAAAGGAAATGATCCGCAGTTAAAAAAGGCGATTGAGGTTGCCTTGGACGAATTGAAAAAGAACCCTCCTGTGGAGCCAACGCGTCCGGCTTACCCAATTAAAGTAAAAAATTGATGAGGGAAGTGGTTTTGTAGAAAGCGTTTTTCCTTCTTCGCAGTGTCACCCGTTTCGGAGACCCTGCGTGAGTAAAAGGCATTCTTTTATGTGGCGGGAAATGAAGGGAACGTAACCAAATATTGGAAGAATGGAATTCCAACCGATCTTACTAATGGAAACTTTCCTGCATTATCGGAATCCATTGCTGTATCAGGCACTGATGTGTATGTAGCAGGATACGAATCTAATGGCACTGTCCAAGTTGCTAAGTATTGGAAGAACAGTGTTGCAGTTTCTCTAAGCGATGGCACCATAACGCGTACGCCACTTCCATTGTTATGAATGGAACTGATGTGTATGTGGCTGGATATGAAGGGGAAGTAGCCAAATACTGGAAGAATGGAGTTGCTGTTTCTTTGACCGATGGAACAAATAAAGCACAGGTAGATGATATCACTGTGTATAACGGAGATGTTTACATTGTAGGTTTTGAAGACAATAGTTCTGGAATAAGAGTTGGTAAATATTGGAAAAATGGTTTACCTACAAACTTTGCAGGTATTGATAATAGTAACGAACCATCGGCTATTGTTGTTAAGTAGGACTGAATTTTTCTTTCTTCGCAGTGCCACCCGTTCCGGGGATTCTGCGTAAGCGAAAGGCATTCTTCTCGCCCACGAAATTGTTGGTTGAAAATACGCTGAGTCCTCGAGGCGGGTGACTCTGATCAGAAAAAAGTTTCCAAAGCTGGATAACACAACATCTAAGCATAAGGGAGAATCTTGTTACCTTTAATTATCTGTAACAGTCATTCAAAATGAAAAAGCTAATTCCAATTTTTCTTGTATTTGTTGCCTGCTCCCCGCACAAAGAGGAAAATCAAGTACCTTTTCCTATAATAAATCAGGCCGAAGACGAATGGGCCTTTTATGAGGGGAAGATCATTACCGATGATGGGTTCGATGCCGATATGGAGCTATCGTTGAAGCAAGCTGCGGTGGGCATTGATTCTTATTTCAAATTAAAAAAATCCATGATCCATAAAGGAGAGTACTATTCCTGGGATACAAGAGGAAAATATTCGGTGTCGTATGGCCTTCCTCACCAAGAACAGGGCATCACCTTGATCGATCCAAGTCGAGAATATTTTAGGGAACTGGCTACAAAAAATATAATAAAAACTAGTCAATCCGAAAATTTTACCAAAAAATTATTAAAACAGGTGGAGTTGTTAGCCGCACCAGAAACCTATTTCAAAACAGACGGTAATGAGCGTTTAATCCTAACCAACAGAAATTTTAATGAGAGGGGACTCCAATATGTTCTACACAGACGCTCCGATCTCTTTACAGTGGAAGGATATGTTACCTGTGAAGATTCCGTTACGGAATTTTTTGAGCGCAACACAAGTAAAAATTGGAAGGTTGCTCCGTTAGGTCAAATGGATTCGGTAAAAATAAAATACATTGAACTGGCAACCGAAATGCATGAAGGGATTTACCTAAAGGCATTGGCTTACTCGATAGCTGACACCACTTCCGAATCGAACAAATCGCTAGTGATCAAACATTTGTTAAAAATGGCGAAAAGTGATTTACATCACCCCATTAAGTGAATCAATATGGCTTTTTTTTCGACCCGACACATTCTTTAAATAGAATAAATCCCTCCACGTACAGTAACCTAGTGGATTAATGAGCCGACAATTTTCATCGGAATATTCAATAAAGCCTAGGTTAGTCTTGTTAAAAATTTAGAGGATATTTGCATTCGATTCAAAAAGTAAAAACCAATGCGCCTTAAAAATATATTCTTATTTATTTCCTTGCTTTTATTAGCAAGCTGTCAGGATAAGAAACCATTGGTTGTTGCTAAGAAAGCAGAAGTTAACGGTGGCCTTTTTTTACCCGATGGCTTTAGCGCATTGGTAGTGGCCGATAGTGTGGGGTCTTGCCGGCATTTAGCCGTTAATAACAATGGTGATATTTATGTGAAGTTACGAGTCGATACGGGAACTTCTGGTAACCTTGCTTTGAGGGACACTACTAATGATGGTAAAGCTGATATTCTACAACGCTTTGGTGATTACCCTAATGATGGAATCTTTGCTACCGAAATGCGGATTCATAAGGGGTATTTATACTTCAGCTCGGAGAAAGTGGTATATCGCCAAAAACTGTCTCCCGATAAATTAATTCCAGAAGGTAAACCGGAAGTCATTGTTGTGGATCCTTATCCCATTCGGTGGCATAACAGCAAATCATTAGCCTTCGATAACCTTGGTGGCATGTATGTTACATTTAGTGCTCCAACCAATGCCTGTGAAGACGAGCGATTCGCCAGTAATGATCCGAATGCAATTGTGAAAGGAGAATATCCTTGTTCGCAATTAGATATTCTTGGTGGGATTTGGCGGTTTGACGAAAATAAATTGAACCAACCGTTGGCGGAAGGTAAACGTTTTGCAACCGGAATACGAAGTGTTGTCGCCATTTCCTGGAATGAAGAAGACAACAGCCTCTATGCAGTGCAACATGGCAGAGATTATTTAAATAGTCATGCGCCACAATATTTTAGTCCCTGGCAAAATGCGGTTCTACCAGCCGAAGAGTTTATAAAAATTAAAGAGGGCGATAACTATGGCTGGCCATACACGTATTACGATCCTTTCAAACACAAAAAAATGGTAGCCCCTGAATATGGTGGGAATGGCAAAAAAGAAGCAAAAGGTTATGTAAATCCGATCCTGGGACTGCCTGCACATTGGGCTCCCAACGATTTGCTATTTTACAAAGGCAACCAATTTCCTGCCCGATATAAAAAAGGTGCTTTTATTGCTTTTCATGGTTCCATCAATCGTGCACCCTATTATCAAGGGGGTTACATCGTTGCATTCGTTCCATTTGAAAATGGAAAACCTGTTGACCAATGGGAAGTGTTTGCCGATGGTTTTGCTGGAGTTGACATTATCGTCAATATGAAAGATGCAAAATATCGACCGATGGGTTTATCTGAAGGACCAGATGGTTCTCTTTATGTATCCGATTCTAAAAAGGGTAAGATATGGCGAATACTGTTTAAAGCCGATCCAACTAAATTCGGAGTGGCGCAGCTTGCGGCAATGGAAAAAAGAAAATCAAGATCCTACATTAGAATACCGAATGAGAAAACTGATAAAGTAGTTTTAAGGTAATCCCTTAAATACTAGTCAAGATTAATCTTTTCCAACTGATATTTCTCAGCGCCAACAATTAAAAACCTCAGTGATTATTTGCTTTTCAAAAGGAGCAAACACTTCCCGTGCGTAAAAAAACTTCGGCTGCAGTGCAACCTCTTGTAATAATTGAAGTATATGTAGTCTCGGTGCTTCACATTTTCATCAAAACCTTCCGATTATGATCAAAAATTACTTCAAGATTGCCTTTCGTAATCTTATTCGGCAAAAAGGATACTCTTTTATCAACATCGCGGGGCTCGCCACCGGCATGGCCGTAGCCATTCTCATCGGCCTTTGGATTTGGGATGAACTCTCCTACGACAAGTACCATGAAAACTACGACCGCATTGCACAGGTGTGGCAACACAACATTTACAACGGCAATACGGAATCACAAGTCTCCAACCCGTATTTAATGGCCGAAGAAATTCGCAACAACTTTGGAAGTGATTTTAAATATGTACTCGAGGCTTCCTGGAACTCCACCCACATTTTAGCTTTCGGAGAAAAGAAATTTAACAAAGACGGCTATTACTTCGAACCAGAGGTCACTGAAATGCTTACCCTGAAAATGCTGAAGGGAACCCGAGGTGGGCTGAAAGAACCTCATTCAATTTTGTTATCCGCTTCCACCGCCAAAGCTTTTTTTGGTGATGCCGACCCCATGAACCAGCTCATGCGGATTGACAACAAACAAGACGTAAAAGTGACTGGTGTATACGAAGACTTGCCGCACAATACGTTCTTTCGCAACATGAATTATCTGCTTCCTTGGGAGCTCTACCTCATCAGTAACGAATGGATCAAGAAAATGCAAAATCCGTGGGGAAGTAATTTTACTCAGACGTTCGCCCAACTGGGCGAAAACGCGGACATGGAAAAAGTTTCGGCTAAAATCAAAAACGTAAAATTCAATAAACTGACGGATGATCACGAACGAAGATACAAGCCGTTGGTATTTCTTCTGCCCATGAGCCAATGGCACTTGCGCTCTGAGTTTAAAAATGGAATAAACATTGGTGGACGAATTGAATTTGTATGGCTTTTCGGCATCATTGGCATTTTTGTGCTGCTGCTCGCCTGCATCAACTTTATGAACTTAAGTACTGCGCGCTCGGAAAAGCGAGCGAAAGAAGTGGGCATCCGAAAATGTGTAGGCTCGGAACGGAGTCAATTGGTCAACCGATTTTTCAGCGAATCCCTGCTGGTAGCTTTTCTTGCCTTCGTAGTCGCCTTGCAATTGGTGCAATTAGCACTTCCCGCTTTCAACCAGGTAGCCGACAAAAAATTAGCATTGCCTTGGCTTAACCCCACGTTTTGGTTGGTGGGCATTTGTTTTAGTTTGCTTACAGGCCTTATCGCGGGTAGTTATCCAGCACTTTATCTGTCTTCCTTCCAGCCGGTAAAAGTATTGAAGGGAACGTTTCGCGTAGGTCGCTTTGCTTCGCTACCGCGCAAAGTTTTGGTGGTGTTGCAGTTTACGGTTTCGGTGACACTGATCATCGGCACCATCATCGTATTCAATCAAATTCAGTTTGCCAAAAATCGTCCGATTGGCTATGAACGCAATGGGTTGATCAACATATTCATGTCAACGCCCGACATCCATAAACATTTTGAGACCGTGCGCAATGAACTAAAGTCTTCGAACGCCATCACAGAAATGGCAGAGTCTGGCAGCCCACCCACATCACATTGGAACACCAACGGTGGTTTCGATTGGAAAGGCAAAGACCCGGCACTGGCAGTGGATTTTCCGAATAACGGCATCACCCATGAATATGGAAAAACAATCGGCTGGGAATTTATTGATGGGCGTGATTTCTCTCGCGAACGGGCAACAGACTCCAGTGCCTTTGTAATCAATGAGACGGCCGCAAAATTTTTCGGCTTTAAAAACTCCGTGGGTGAAACGTTAATCTGGGAGAAAAAGCCGTTCACGATTATTGGGGTGATCAAAGACATGGTGATTGAGTCGCCTTACGAACCTGCACGCCCTTCGCTCTTTCATATCTCCAAAGACGAAGAAAATGTGATGCTGCTAAAAATCAATCCGGCCATGAGCCCACATGACGCCATCAGTAAGATCGAGACGGTTTTCAAAAAATATAATCCTGAAGCTCCCTTTGAATACAAATTTGTAGACGAAGACTATGCGCGGAAATTTAGCGATGAAGAACGCATAGGCAAGCTTGCCAGTTTTTTTGCTGCCTTAGCCATTTTCATCAGTTGTCTTGGCATCTTCGGGCTCGCCTCTTTTGTAGCCGAGCAGCGCGCCAAAGAAATCGGAGTGCGCAAAGTAATGGGCGCTTCCGTTTTCATTTTATGGAAAATGTTGTCAAAAGATTTTGTTATGCTGGTAATCATCTCGCTTTTGATTGCCATACCTGCTTCTTTTTATTATATGAACAACTGGCTTCTTAAGTACCAGTATCGCACTACAATTTCATGGTGGGTTTTTGGGTTGTCTGGAGCCGGAGCATTGCTGATTACTCTCGCCACTGTAAGCTACCAAGCCATCAAAGCTGCGCTGGCTAATCCTGTAAATAGTTTGCGCATGGAGTAATTTCATTGATTTTTGGCTTCGTGCAATTCGATTCAATTATTTCGAAGGTATTCTATTGCCTTTGACAAATAATTGACTTAGCTTTCTTATACCTTAAACCCACACACCATGTTAAACAATTTCCTTTCCAATGCGAACTGGCTTGCCATTGTAGTTGCAGCCATCGCTTATTTTGCTCTTGGCTCAGTTTGGTTTTCAATGTTATTTGGAAAACAATGGATGGCCCTTAACAATATTCCAGAGCCAACACCTGAAACTAAAGAACAAATGAAAAAGATGATGCTCCCGCTGATGATTAAATCATTATTGATGGGCATTGTCTTGGCTATTGCCGTAGCCTTTATGGTCATGGCACTTAGAATTGGCAATTGTGTACCTGGAATTAAATTAGGCCTAGTGCTCAGCGCGATAGGCGTGATCCCTTTGGTGATGGCCGATATGTATTTGATAAAGCCTTTAAAACTTTGGTTCATTGATGCTGGTTATCATATCATTGGGATTACGCTGATGTCAATTATAGTTTCTGTTTGGCACTAACCTAAAGTGGAATGGAGGCTTATTCAATAAGACCCATTCCCTTCCGAGTAGCAATTTCTACGGGTGAATAACCTGTATCTGCTTGAAAGGGATTTATAGTTGTTGACGGAAGCAAGGGTGGTTGCGCCATGATTCGAGGATTTTGGCCTCGATGAGCTTGTGCCGCATGCACAATAAAAGGGTGGCAAAGATATACGGTTCCAGTTTTGCCTATCGCTAAAACTTCAACCCGCGAGGGCAGTGCATCCAATTTTTGAGCAAGTTCCATAAAGGACAACCCTTTTTCCCCTGCCGGAGCTAAAATTCGGGCGACATCGAGATGCGATCCCTTCCTAATTCGCGTGGGTGCATGTAGTTCATTTACATCTGAAAAAAGAAACAACATCAATAAAGCCCTACCTTTGGAATAAATATTTACACAGTAAGAAGAAAAATCACCTTCATCATCTCCTGCAAAACTTGCATCAACATGCCAGCCTGTATCTGTTGGCTCATCCTTACAGGGAAAACGAATGACAAACGAGCCCAGACTATTTCGAGAAGCCCACCGCCCCTTGCCGACCAAGTCGTTAAAAGCGGAATGCAAAATCGGAGTATTTACTACCTTTCTAAAGGACTCCTGCGAATAATCACCTAGGCGGATAACCGGTTTAGTCCACATCCTTTGATCCACTTTGCTAACGCCCGTATCTTTCCATAAGATGCCGTTGCATTCTTCTGCTAATTCTGGAGGAAAGGCACCATCAATTTTAACATAACCATTAGTTATGAATTGTTGAATCTGTTGCTCATTTAATAACTCAGGCATTTTTAACTACGTCTAAAAAATAGGATTCGCAATTCAATAAAATTAGTTCACTTAACCAATCTCCCCGCCTCTTCCTGACTGGCATATTCGTCCTCGAGTTCGGGTAATATTTTTACGACTGAATTTTGTAGGGAGATTACTGATGAAGCTGAATATAACCCGATACCACCTCCGGAATACGTATAATCCATTAGCGTGAGCTTCACAATGCCATCAATCGACAACTCGATATAATGACCGTAGCGGATCAGTTTGAAAGCAAATGATTTTATTCCATTGATCGTAAAAATGGCAGATTGGATATTGTTGAAAATGAAATTCTGGCGATTGTTCATTGGGTTGAAGCCCCATGCCCTAATCTGGATCAAGCCACTGGATACATCGAAGGAAATAAAGTATCCATTCCCATCCTCATCAATATCCGACACCAGCCCGAGTTTGCCCATTCCTTCAACGGTGAGAAGACCCTCCCAGATAAAACTGGCGGAAGGTTGCTCAAAACAAAATATTTCATAGCCACTCTTCGATCCACATGTCCATTTATTCGGTTCAATCATTGAGTTCGATTTCGGATTGGCCAACAGGTGCCTTACTTCCTTCACCTCCTCTTGTTGAATTGTTTTGATCACCATTTGATCCCACCGGTAATAACTTTTAAGAAGTAATCTACCTTTTTCATCTGCATCCAATTCTTTAGGCGGTGGCAATACTCGCAAGGCATTAATTTGCCCCACGTAGAAAAAATTAAATATCAATAAATGTTCACCATCTTCAACCGTGCGAGCCGCATAGTTCCCCTGGGGCAATAACACATCGTCTCGAAAGGAATGATACTCTTCAAAAAAATCCGGAGCGAACCAATAGCGAACTTTGATATCTTCCCGTATTGAACCCAACACATAAAAACGATTATGTAATTCAAATATACAAGGGCATTCGATGTCGTCATACACCATCGGGTATAACAGCGGTGGCATTAACTCCACCATGTCATTTGTAATTTTTGCGATACCCACACATCCCCTTCGGCTTACCGGCCCGGAAACTGTACGGGCGCAGATCAACAAGTAAACTTCGTTGTTGTATTCAAATCGAAATGGGTCACGGAAACTTAGCCATTTCCTTGGATTAGAATGGATCGCTTCATAGTAAATTCCCTTTGGTTCAATGGGGAAAATATTTTTTCTGTTCTTCTTCCAATCAATAAGGTTTTCTGATTCGGCCAATCCTATTCTTGAAATAACTCCACGATCTCTTCGCTGCAACCCCGTATAGTACATTTCGAATTTACCTTTTACTTCACACACGTGCATCGTCCAAAGCATGTCATCATCCCAATCACCCGGATCGCCAACAAATAATGCATTGTGAACTCTTTTCCAGGAAATTCCATCGGGCGATGTTGCATGTGCGATATAATCGTGATTGGGAATGATGAGATGAAATAAGTGGTAAACACCGTTATGGAGGATTACGGTGATGTCACCAATTTCCCAGTCACTAAAACCTGATCCTGAATACATAGGCCAATTTTGTCAGTTAATTAAAAATACAAGCTCGCAATTATTTTGAATTCGCTAATTTTACAAATATCACATAAAATGAAAAAAGTAAATAATGAACGGATATTACATCCAACTATTCAGTCCGCATGGGCTTATCCGCTTTCCTAATCCAGAGATTGGTCGGGATAAAGATACTGGTGGGCAGGTAAAATACGTACTCGAACTTTTAGAAAATCTTTCAAAACATCCAAACGTACGCAAAGTCGATCTCTTCACGCGAAGAATAATTGATAAACGAGTTTCCTCATCTTACGAAAAGGAAATTGAAACGGTAAACGAAAAAGCGCGCATTGTCAGGATGATTTGTGGGGGAAACGCCTATCGTCAAAAAGAATCGCTCTGGGACTACCTCGATGAGTTTATCGATAAAACAATCCGTTTTATTGAACACGAAGATGACTTCCCCGATGTGGTGCATGGCCATTATGCCGATGGCAACTATGTAGCCGGGCAGTTAAGTGAAGTATTTGGAATACCTTTTCTATCTACGGCCCATTCGCTAGGCCGCAACAAGTTGAATATTCTACTACAACAGGGCTTGTCGCCTGAAAAGATCGATGAGAAATTTAATATGAATAAACGCATTGCGGTTGAAGAACACATGCTTCAATCGGCAGACGCCATTATTGTAAGTACCAAGCAGGAAACAGAAACCCAATACGGTTTATACAATCATAAAAAGACGGGTCGGTTTGAGGTGATCCCGCCCGGTGTCAACGCGGATAATTTCTATCCCTTCTATCGGTTTGACATGCCCTCTTTTAAGATGACCATCGAGCAAGAGCAGGCCGTATACCGAATCAATTCAGAAATCGAACGTTTTTTATTCAACCCTACAAAACCGTTGATCCTCTCCATTGGCCGAGCCGACAAGCGGAAAAATTTTGAAACGATTATTCAAGCTTATGGCCAAGACAAAGAATTACAAGCCCTTGCCAATCTCGCCATCTTTCCCGGGGTAAGGAAAGATATTTCTCAAATGCAGCCGGATGAACAGGAACTTTTAACCAACCTGCTGCTGATGCTTGACAAATATGATCTTTACGGCAAAATGGCGATTCCAAAAAAAAATGATCCTCGATTGGAAATACCAGAAATATATCGGGTGGCTGCCCGAAAAAAAGGAGTGTTTGTAAATGCTACGCCCGGAGAAAATTTTGGGTTGACGCTGGTAGAAGCTGCGGCTTGTGGTTTGCCTGTTGTCGCCTCTCCTACCGGAGGGCCAAAGGAGATTATCGAGGATTGCAAAAATGGATTATTGGTTGATGTAGACGACCCAGTAGCAATAGCTACGGCACTGAAAAAAATTATTTCCGATCAGCCGTTGTGGGACAAATATTCAGCAAACGGAATAAAGTTCAGTAACCAGCTATACTCCTGGTCGGCCCATGCCGAAAAGTATATGGAGGTTGTGCATAGTCTTTTTGAAAGAAAGGACACCGGCACATTAGCTTTCTCTCAAAAAACTGCTTACGGAAAGAAATTGATGCAAGCGAAGCTGTTCATTATTTCCGATCTTGACGGAACGCTTGTAGAGGGGAAAAAATCAGATGGGCTCAAAGAATTTAAGCAATGGATCGTTGCGCACAAAGACAACGTGGTGTTCGGTATTGCCAGTGGTAGAAACAAAGAGATCACTCAAAAGGCATTGGCCGATTACGATCTTCCCACGCCAGACATTCTGATCTGTTCGGCTGGCTCAGAAATTTACTATACCGATAAATTTATTCCCGACAATGGCTGGGTAAGTCACATCGACTTTCAATGGCAAAGAGAGGAAATCCAAAATGCGTTGTCAAAATTTCCCGGTATCCGATTGCAGGAGGCCTCGGCCCAATGGCCCTTTAAGTTGAGCTATTTTGTAGACGATAATTTTAACGCAGACACACTGGCCAAGTTGAATAAGTTTTTGGAAGACCGAAAGCTGAGAGTTAAAATATTGCTCACCGAAAACCGTTTCCTCGACCTACTGCCCTTCCGCGCCAGCAAAGGGAGTGCGGTGCGTTACCTCAGTTACAAATGGGAAATGCCGATGGAGCGCATCCTTACAGCCGGCAACAGCGGCAACGATATCGATATGCTAAAAGGAAAAGCAAAAGGTATAGTGGTTGCCAATTATAGCCCCGAGCTTGAGGAACTAAGGAAAAATAAAGGTATTCATTTCGCCAAATCATCCTTGGCCAAAGGGGTGTTGGAGGGAATCAATTATTACGTTTCAGAAGGAGCCATTTTCAGTGGTGATGGAGAATTGAAAGGAAAATAAAAGTCAGATCTCAATCTCCTCTCGCTTTTATCTCTATTATATCCTTCATTGTCACAAGCGAAACGCTCCGTATATGTGGTTCTATCCAACGTAACCACGCGAAATTGCGAAACCAAAACTACCATTCAACACTGAACCCGTGCCATGTTTTTTACACACACTTTTGCAAGCGCTATCGTCCAATAGTTTTTAGGTGGGAATTTTTTAATCTGTCCGCGATGTATTTTTTCAACTGGTCTAAGGTCATACTTTTAGTCTCATCGCTGATTTTGTCGCGAATCTCTCTCATCATTTTCACCGCGTCAAATGTTTTTGTTTTCTCCTTAGTCTCCATAACTCACTAATTCTAGTGGTGTCCTTATCTCAATTGTTGGGTATCCCAGTCTCAAATTTACCGAATTGTACCCTTTTATTCTATCAAGGTTTACAATATGTTTTAAAGTTCCAACATGCAAGTACGTCAGCACCGTTAATTGTCGCAAGGGCGATATGTCGACAGTCTCCGCGTCTCGTCTTTCCAACAACTTTTTCGGTCATATATTTGTCAGCCAAGTCCATTATTTCTTGAGTCAATTCTATTCTTTCAAATCTGTCAGTCGGGTAGTTTAAAAGTAAGTCACTAACATGCTTTGGTGATTGAATAAGCTCCAATTCAAGGAGGTCCGAAATGACGAATTTAACTTCGTTCTTCTCAAGTCGTTTAAAAAGACTTTGTGCAGCGGCCTTAAATTCTTCATCAAAGCATCCTCCTACAACTGAAGTGTCAATATATATTCTCGGTCTCATCTTTCGTTAGCTCAATCTTTAAGCGCCTTGTCTACAATATCATTTCGTGATCAAATTTTCAATCTCATTCATCACCCGTTTTCTATCAACCCAAAAATTTCGGCTGTACACTCTGCGGAATGGCCAGTTCTTTTTACTCAACAATTGCGGTAGCAAGGCGTGAGGCGCTTTCGCGGAAAGCGATTCGAAATAAAAATTATCGTCTGTGAAAATCGCTCCTTTAAATTCCCTTTGGTTTTGCACCGCCAAATCATAAAACGGGAAAACATCTTCTTTTAATTCTAGTCCCGGTTCCGCTAGCGGATCGCGTAACAAATGTTTCAATTGAACTGAAAAGGAACGGTTTTTTTCGGTACGTATAAAAGGTTTAAAATTTCCTTCTGCGGCTTGTCGCGCAAAATGCAAATACGCCTTCAATAATTTAGGCCCTTCGTTTTTGGTCTCTCCCACTTCCAATTGCTCAGGCCAAATGCTGCTCACTACAATAATTTTTTCACGCGCCCTGCTTACCGCCACATTCAACCGGTTTTCTCCTCCCGCCACATTGAGGCTGCCAAATTGGGCATTCATTTTTCCATTGGCACCAGGTGCGTAGCCGATCGAAAAAATAATGATGTCCCGTTCATCGCCTTGCACATTTTCAATATTCTTGATAAAAATCCGATCCGGAAGGAGCGATTGCGTTTTGGCAAATTCTTCTTCCAAATAATCTTGCACCAGCGATTGTTGAGCTGAATTGAACGTGATAATCCCGATTTCTTTTAAAGGAGCAGTTTCCATGATTTTCAACACCAACGCACAAATATGCCGCGCTTCTACTTCATTTGTATTATTCTCCCAAACTCCGTCCACTTTATCAAATTCAATAGCCGATGGCGGATGGTTCAGTTGATGAAAGTCGGGCAACAATTGAAGATTGCCTCCGTAAAAATGCTGATTTGAAAAATCAATTAACTCCAACGCTTGGCTCCGGTAATGGCCATTCAACTTCAGCGTCATCAAATACCTTTCCGCAAGTTCAAGCAGGGAGTCTACTTCGGCATCGGGTTCTTCCATTTCTTCTTCCTGCCATCGTGCTAAGTAAAAATCACCCGGTCGAAGTTGCTTACTATCGCCTGCAATCACCGCTTGCTTGCCCCGGTACAAAGCGGGAATTCCACGTTCAGCAAAACATTGTGAGGCTTCATCAAAAATCACTAAATCAAAAATTTCTTTCATCGGAAAAATGGCGCTTACCGATTCCGGTGAGGCCATCCAGCAGGGAAGCAATTTGAAAACTTCTTGATCAAATTCACTCATCACCCTTCGCAGCGGCCAGATCTTTTTCTTTTTTGTAGTTTGGTGAAGCAGATCGCGATAGCTCACCCGGTTGTTCAAGCGGTTAAATTCCAAATCATCTGTGACACGTTCACGGGCACGCAACAAAAGTATTTCAGCACTCAATCCTTCTTTGGTTTCGATTTGGTCTTGAAGCTCACCCTCCAGGCGCTGAATCCTGCCGGACGAAACGATGCGCAATTCGGGGTGCTTTGTTTCAATATGTTCAATCCAAGCCAAACGCAAACCATTCAGAAATATTTTCTGCCATACCGTAGCATCAATAAGGTTGGTCTCTTCTTTCAATTTCTCAATAATGGAAAGCTCCGTAGTGGAAAATTTTTGTTTCAGTTTATCAAACTCACAAAGAGAATCAAAATCCCGGTCTAATGATTTCAGCATCTCTCCGGCAAGCTCAAAGTCGACAGAAAGTTTATGAATATGATTGTTGGATAAATACGGTGACCAGTCGCTCATCTTATCCTTAACTTGGATCAAAGCCTGCATTAGAGCATGAATTTTCTGTTGAAACTCATTTTTGTTCAATTTGACTGGATTCAGTAAATTTTTTAGCCCTCGAACGGAATTAAAATAAGTTTTGGCTTTGATTGCCTCCTGTTGTAGGGCAAACCAATTGGTGAAATGCTCTTTCGAAATTGTTTCTGGAATATTAATAAGCCATTTCTTATTCTTCAGTTTTGAAAGGTTATGTTCAACATTGAGCCGTTGATCCAATTTTTTTTCGAGTACCTTAAAATCGGCCTTTTCACTTTGCAGTTGATTGGCCACCAGTGCCCGGGTGATCATCATTTTATCCTTCGAAAACAATCTCCAACGCAACCAACTCCATAAATTCTTTCGGGCTTTCATGCTTCGGTAAAGCGCCTTTTGAAAATGGCCAAGCAATGCTGATGGCACCGAAACTTCAGGGCCGTCACCGATAAAGCAATCCATCATCATCCGCTCGACATTCGAAAGCCAAAGCGAATTCGTTTCGCTGCTTTTCTCCAGCATCATTTTTTTAAAAGAAGAAAAGATTTCTTCCTTTAAGGTAAGCTTAGCTAAGCCATCTAACTCCTCAAGTTTCTCACTAAACTTTAACATTTGCTCCAAGTCCGGAGCTGCGTTGAGTTGCTGGCTGAGTATTTTTTTTATTCCCTCATAAAAAGGATGAACGTCAAGGATAGCCTTTTTTATTAGAGGCAAGTCACCAATAGAAAAATCGGCAAACGGTTTTCTGTCTTTCAGCACATACGCGTCTATCTCGCACCAACCTGCATACACGGCATATTGGCTTAAAGCCTGCAAGAAAGGATCAACGGTGTCCAATCTAAATTCATGAAACTCATGTTTTAAGGATATCAATGGATCTCCTTGGCTTGACGAAAGGTAAAGCTCTTTGATACTACATCCACATTCGGACTCATCAAAAAGGGAAACACGAAACTGCTCCAATTCTTCCGTGATCTGATCAATTCGTTTGCTTACCTGCAAAAACTGTCGATCCAATTGAATCGCATCCAAACTGATGTTTTTCTTTTTGTATTCTTCCGTTCGGTTAATCTGACTGGAAATTTGTTCAAAAATTTCTTTTCGATCAGTTTTGAAATCATGAACCAACGCAACAAATTTATCCAGGTACTTTTCCTTCAAGCGCGAATGCACCACATCCAAGGCTGCCCGCTTTTGGCAAACTAATAAAACCCGTTTCCCGGTTGCAATCCCATCGCTAATCAGGTTGCCAATGAGTTGCGATTTTCCGGTGCCCGGAGGGCCCTGCACTACAATGGAATGGCCTATCTTTGATGCCTTCAATGCATTTTCTTGCCAGATGTCGGAAGGGAAAATAGCATATACCTTTTCTTCTTTCACACTGGAAATGAAATTGTCTAGAATTTCACCCGGTGGTTGATTCCGAGCAAAAATTTCCGCTAAGTCTTGAAACGAATTTTGCTCAAGCAATTGAGCGTAATCTGGAACTAAGGTCGACCCGGCTTGCGGAAAAATTCCAAGCACAGCTTCAGGAAACAATTTCAATTCCCCTGCCCGATGTTTTTCTTCAAACTCTTTCTTTGTGAAATTAACAAACGATGTCAATTCATCTTTGTAATTGTCTGAATTGAAATCTAACTCGACTGTGCTTTGCTGCAACAACTTGTAAACAGACGTTCGGAAGGAGGTGCTGTCGCGATCGACATCTTCAAAGGATTCGTTGAGAAGGTCTTCCTCTGCTTTTTGTTGATTGTAAAAAGAATAGGCCAGTAAAAAAGATTTATTAAATATGATTTCACCATCATTCCGAAAACGAAGGCACCAATTATTGTTCTCAACAATAAGGTCGACAGGGAAGAATAACAGCGGGCAACGCACCACTGTTCCATCCGAAAATTTACCTTGCACAAAAGGCCAGCCCACGTGCAAATCATGCGATCCTCTTTCCTCAAAAATAAACTGATTTAGACGGTAGAGCTTTTTTAGTTTCTTGCTGGCTACATTGGCCGCTTCCATTCTAGCATCGACAATCGGACAAATAGCCTTACTTTTTTCATGGATCATGGCCTCTATGATCGAAAATGACTTTTCACCATTTAACTGACTAAAGCTATGCAAATCAACAAATTGCTCCGAAGGTTTAAGTAAAACCAAAGAGCGGTTATGCGCACTCAGGTTGGTGAGTCTTCTTAAAAAAGTTGATAGTAATTTATTTATTGCGGTTGACTCCACGCTACGGTTTTATTGAAAGGTAAGGCTTTATTCGCTCAAATTTTCTCTCATCCATTAGGGCCAGCCCACTAAGCTCTTCGAGGGCCTTAAATGGGCCATGTTGAAACCGATAAGCGGTTATTGCCTTCGCTAGTTTGTATTTGATATACGGGTGAGCGCCAAGCTCTTGCTCAGAAGCACGGTTGAGGTCGATCTGTTTCGGAATATAGTTTATATCGAGAAAAGATTTATTGATCAACTCTTTAACAACCATGGAATCCAGTCCATAAACCTCTTTTAGCTGCTCCGTAGAAACAAACCCTCCAAGTTTATCACGGTAGGCAACAATCCGCTGTGAAAGTTTTGTCCCTATGCCATAGATTTTCTTAAGTTGGATAGTATCTGCCGTGTTTAAATCGAATTTTTCCTTTTTTGGTTTTTCTTTTAAAACAAACTTTTTGAGTTCTTCCTTTTTAAGGATGCGTTCAGGCAGTTCAATATAACTATAGAGTCTATTGAAAAGAGTCGAGTCCATTCCATAAATCTTTCTCAAATCATTTTTGACCTGGAACTTTCCGCCTTTTGCGCGGTAGTTAACAATTCTATTTGCGATAGAATTACGGAAACCCAATTGCATCAATTCTTCCGGAGTAGCATGATTTGGATTGAATGAAAATAGTTTTAAGGGAGGGGCTTCGCTTTTTAAAATCGAATCAGGTGCCTCCCATTTCCAGCTCGCGATAAGGCTATCTAATTCCTTTGCTGACGCAGAGAAATCTTGTGGCTGACGAACAAACCAGTAGCGATAAAGGGGTTCCGAAAAAACCAACACGATCATCAACGGAAGCAAGATGAGAAAAGCGTTTGTTTCTGTTCGTGAGAAGCCAAAGAAGCTTCGAATCCAAGCTCGAAGGCGATTCATAACAAATCTATTTACTACAAAATAAACATCTTATTTTGCTCTAAACATCCACTCAATTGGCGATAGACACTCTTAATGTTTTCTTCAGAGTGATCGGAGCCTAACGCAGTTAAAATCCTTTCAGAGAGCGAGCCTTGGTTGAAGATAATTTCTAGTTGAGATTCTTCCCACTTCTTCAAAGAGGGGGTAACCAAAATCAACCGTTTAAAAATATTTTTCCAAAGTTCACCGATGGATACCGGTTTCGCGATGCCAAAAAGATCAAGATACTCTCCGCTGGGAATTATTGTGTTTCGTCCTTCGATCAGACTTTGATCGAAAATTGTAACCAGCGTATCGGTTTTTATTTTTACCTGCTGTTCCATGTTAACAAATTTTTCCTTTACCAGTGCTTGCAAGAAATCAATGACCAAGGCAATGATGGCCATATCAGCCGAAGGGCATTCCTGAATGTCCATGATACGGATTTCAATCGATCCGCGATCAAACCGGGGAATGGCACCGCGAGAATTTACCCAGACGGGATCCAAAATATTTTCAGGGTCATGCGGGGCTATATCGGTTTTTATTTTTTCGTAGATGGTATTGAGGTAATTCCGTTTCGAAAAAATGCCTTCAGGAATAATTCTTCCGGTGATGGATGGAATACGTGATTGATTGGTTTTATAAAATTCAAGGCGCGTATCTAACTTGCCGGTAATTTTTCCATCAAAGATGGGCGAACTGGCACACAAAGCCGGAAGAAGCGGTAACACGATCCGCACCGCTGCATGAAGTTTCGCAAATTCTTCATCATCATAAAAGGGCAAATTGAGGTGTGTACTTTGCAAATTGCTCCACCCGTGGCCTTTGCTATTAAAGATGCGATCATAAAGTTCATAGACTTCATTGCTTTCGTGTGGCCAAAGTTTCGTTTCGATGTGCGGATTCATTAAAGGATGCGCAGCGGTGGGCATGAGCATGGCATTCCATTTATCCAGAACACCATTTATCCTTTTGATATTATCGGCAAAGGCATTTTCAAGCGCGCTAAAATTTTGCTCTGGCTTTGTTGATTTCAATTCCACCACATGCAAAACCAATTCATTGCTCCAGGTCACTAAATCGTTTTCAAAATCACTGGCGTAATGCCCGAGTTCATGCTTCAGTAATTCATCGGTTATCGGCTTAATGGCCAGTGTCTCCTTGTCTACTAGCATGTACTCAAGTTCAATGCCGTAGGCCTGAAACAAATGCAAACGCGATGGATGGCTCATTTTTCCAATTTTATTTTATTAATAAATACTTCCATAATAATTGAATATAATTTGTCTTTCAAAATTTTATCTTCAATACCTGCATCAATATTAGGGTTGTCATTAATTTCAATTACATAAAATTTCCCCTCAACTTCTTTCATATCCACTCCGTAAAGTCCAGCCCCAATTAAGGCTGTGGCTTTCAATGCCGTTTTCAATAAACCAGACGGGGCTTGATCCACAGGGATACACTCCACATCCCCCTCCCGCGACTTTTCTTTGTTGGCACTCCAGTTCACGATCTGCCAATGTTTGGTAGCCATGAAATATTTACAAACATAGATAACTTGGCTATCAATTATGCCCACTCGCCAGTCGAAGGGTGTAGGCAAAAATTCCTGGGCAATCAATAAGTCCGATTTTTCAAACATCGTTCCCCTCACCTTTTTGAATTCTTCTTTTGAATGGATTTTAAAAACACCTTTAGAAAAAGCACCATCCGGCTGTTTTAAAATAAAAGGAAAGGCCATTTTTAAAGCGGCATTCTCGCAATTATCTTCGGAGATCACCGCGGCTTTAGGCGTAAGTATTTTGTGCGAATTGAGAAGTTCATGCAAATACACTTTGTTCGTGCATTTCAAAATTGAATCAGGATCATCGATAACGGCAAGGCCTAATGACTGCGCCTTTTTTGCAAATCGGAAGGTGTGGTGATTGACATTGGTCGTTTCGCGTATAAAAAGCGCATCGTATTGAATCAATTTGTCAATATCATTTTTCGTAATAAACTCCGTATTGAATCCCGCTTCGATAGCGGCCTTGTAAAACCGCTTTAACGCCCGATCGTCAGAAGGTGGGTTGGTATCTTCAGGATCGGTGAGGATCGCTAGGTCATATTTTTTTTTGTCAGGGCGATAATCGCGTTTTCGTAATAAATATTTTTCCAGGGCTGAAACAAGCAAAGGCTTGTCCATTTCAGGTACTTCTTTTAAGTTGATTGGCCGGATGCTTTGCAGCACCCATTTTGTCTTTTTGGAGAACGCTGCACGCAAAGAAGGCGCCTGCACCATCTGGAAAAGTTGTTGCGCCAACCGATTTAAATTTTCCGTTTGAGTTATCCCAAAATAAACATTGAATTCTACCCGGTCAGTGGGTTCATTCTTTAATGTATTTTGTATTAACGTATCGAAATCAAGCGAATCTTCCCGGAGAATTGACGGGAACCGAAAATCCTGAATGGTAGAAACTTCGGGCAGCACCTTGTGCCCTCTTGCTTCGGCCAATAAAGACACGTAATATCCTTCACTTTGGTACTGATAGGATTTACAAAGATTTAACACCTTAAGGTTCTTTAACGACTGGTAAGTTTCATTTGAAATGTATTGATCCGCTGAAATTACCTCCACATCTTCAATATGAAAATTCCAAGTCTCGGGTTTTTCAACGATGATAAGTTTGGGCATATTTAGTAGTTTGTCAATTCACTAAAGGTTTATACAAGATTTTAAACTTTTCGATCTGTATTTTTCGAAAAATACGCCAATGGGTCTGGGATAATTGTAGTTCATAGTTTCGGCTCGATAATTAAAAGGTTCGCATCGTAGGTTACAATTCCCAACATAATGCTATTGATCAGCCTATCAAAATTGACGTTATAATATTGACTCTTGAGTGGGTTGGGGTTCATGGGGTCGGCCAAATAAACGGCATTGGTAGATTCGTCAAAACCATTGATAATAACGAAGTGGCCGACAGGTTCGCCTTTAATGCTATTGTATTTATTATTGGCAGCTATTTCGCGCTGCGTTCCATAAAGATAAGTCGCGCTAAGACCAGTAAGAATAGGTACGGATTGCTTTAAATATTTTTTTATTAGTGATTCGTCTAATTCTTTAAAAAAAATTTCCCCTCCAGATTCCAAAAACTGGATGTATGCCTTCGAGGCTTCCTTTACTTTTTTATTTTTCACCTTATAACGCATTTGTTTCTTAAGGTTTTGTGCCATTTTGTGGGGTGTAAGCGTAAACCAAGAGGGGTCAAAAATAGTAAGGTTGTAGGTGTAGATGTGTGCCTTATAGCCACGTTGTAAAGCATGGTTTCCCAACATCACCGCCAAAGTACCTCCAGTTTTTAGACTTTTCACTTCGTTAATCACATCCTTGAGTGAAATCTCGTCATGGTAATATTGATATAAGGCATGCAGGCAAGTAGGCCCACAGGTGATATCGTCAGGTTGAGCTTTGATATCAAAGTTGAGAAAAAGGGCGTGACGGTTGGCCATATCCGTTATAACTTTGAGATAATCAAATTCAATACTTCCACTAAGATCAGTACAACGATGATCCTTTCTAAAATACTGCTCTCTCGCTGAGTTGATACTTCGCGAAATACGCTCAAATTGCTTTCAATGATGCGAAGCGTGTATTCGACTTCACTGAACCTCACCCTTAAATCAAAATGCTTCATTAAGCCAATGTGAAGGTTATCCAAATATTTATCGTCCCACACTAATTCAGGGGCATCAAAAATATAAATATTATCAGCTATATCGTTTTGGGTGTTCAGCGCACGGCCAATAAACTTGAGCATGTTCTTCCTACTCATGCTAAGTCTTCCTGATGCTTCTAAATTACTGGCAAATCCTCTGATTTCGGTTAGCAGGTTTTCCGTGATCTGATTATAACAATCCAGGGCAACAGATTGTGCTAAATTGAACATGGCAATCCGACAAACTTTTTCGTCAAAGTGATCTACAATCAATTGGTCAAATTCAAATTCCAGTTCTCCCTCTTTCACAGAAATCTCATGATCATCACGAAGCCATTGGTCGTTTGGATTTTTTAAATGTGGGCCAACTGCTTTCACTGCTACTTTTATTTCTTCTTCAGAGTGGCCGGCAAAAACAATAACTCCATAATTGAAATAATACTGGTATTTATCCCCTCCATAGCTGTACAGCAATTCGGAGGAAGAATCGGCCAAAGTTTTTAAGTCTACAAATGTCTTAATTCCTTTAAGGTCTAACTGATTGGCTACTAATAGCGCTGTTAATTTGATCGTTTTCATAGTACCGCTTATCCCAAAATTAAACTTAAAATCATGGTTAGGAAATTTATATGTTACATAAAGTGTAGATATTCGCAGCAAACTTTTATACCATGAAAAAGCTATCTTTTTGTTGCCTGTGGATTTTACTCTCATTTACAAGCTTTGGGTGGGGCGTTACGGGCCATCGTGCTATTGGCTTAATTGCCGATGAGCGTCTTTCTGCCAAAGCAAAAAGGAATATGGCCAAAATTTTGGGGCAACATTCCCTGGCCGAAGTGAGCACCTGGATGGACGAAATCCGATCAGACTCCACCTATAATTACACGGCTGATTGGCATTGGGCAACGATTGAAACCGGAAAGACGTACGATCAATCTCCAAAGAATCCCAAGGGTGATGTGATTGCCGCCCTGGAAAAAATAATTGCGGAGTTACAAAAACATACCCTCGACAAAAAAACAGAAGCGGAATATCTCAAAATGCTGGTTCACCTTGTTGGCGACATCCACCAGCCTTTGCATGTGGGTTGTTGTGATGATCAGGGTGGTAACAAAGTAAAGGTGAAATGGTTTCACACTGAATCCAACCTACACCGCGTATGGGACAGCGATATGATCGATGAAACTAAATTAAGCTTTACAGAGCTTACCGGATTTCTTGCGGAACCGGACGCCACCGAATTAATGGCTTGGCAAAAAAGTTCGGTTCGTGAGTGGGCAGACGAATCGATAGGGTTACGCAAATCCGTTTACGCTTATGGTGACGGAAACTTGGGTTATAAATATTCTTACAGAAACTTTCCTGCTGTTAAACATAGAATATTGCAAGCCGGTATACGGTTAGCAGGAATACTGGATCAGATTTATGGTAAATAAATCCTGATTAATTTATCAACTCATTGCAAATTCTCTTAACGAAGCCAGGGCCACTATAAATAAACCCCGTGTAAAGCTGAACAAGATTAGCACCCGCATTTATTTTTTCGATAGCATCTTCCGGTTGCATTATTCCTCCCACCCCAATGATCGGGTAATTCTTACCAAGCTTTGATCTCAAATAAGCAATGACTTCGGTTGATTTTTTCTTTAATGGTCTGCCGCTTAGTCCACCGTTTCCACTTCCTGAAATTACATCCATAGACGTGGAGAGCCCTTCCCGCGACACGGTGGTGTTGGTGGCTATCACTCCGTCCGTTTTGGTTTCCATCAGAATTTCAATGATGTCGTCCAGCTGAGAAAACGTGAGGTCAGGCGCAATTTTCAGCAATATTGGCTTTGGTTTTTCTTTGGCATCGCTCAAATTTCTTACCTGCCGCATTAAATTTTTAAGAGGTTCTTTTTCTTGCAATTCGCGCAAACCGGGGGTATTGGGCGAACTTACATTCACAACAAAATAATCCACGTAAGGATACAAGTCATCAAAGCAGGCTCGGTAATCGTCAACGGCTTTGTCATTCGGAGTAGTTTTATTTTTACCAATATTACCTCCTACGATAATGTCTGATTTTCTATTTTTCAATCGCTCTACCGCAGCAATTGCTCCTTCATTATTAAAGCCCATCCGGTTGATCAGCGCCTGATCATCCGGCAAACGGAATAATCTTGGCTTGTCATTTCCCGGCTGGGGCTTTGGGGTAAGCGTGCCAATTTCAATAAACCCAAAGCCGAAACAAGTCAGTTCGTCAATCAGCTTTGCGTCTTTATCAAACCCTGCCGCCAATCCAACCGGATTCTTGAATTTAACCCCAAATAATTCTCTTTCAAGTTTTGGATGGTCAACGCTATAAAACGCCTTCAGTATTTTTTTTGCCAACGGAATTGATCCAACTACTTTTAAAAATGAAAAAGTAGCGTAATGGATTTTTTCGGGATTGAACAAGAAAAGAAAGGGGCGGATTAAAAATCGGTACATTCAACGTCAAAGGTAATACCTCAATTTCATTGATGCATCACAAAAAGAATAAAAACACATGACTCACCGCCCACCAGACGGGAGCAGGCTTACGAATGAGAAACTGTGCCTCATCGTAGACTAATGGCAGCTACTGCGTTTTAATCCAACCCAATCATCATAAACGAACCCCAATAGATTGGCTCAGGGTAATCTACCCGCAACTCTATTTTTGCATCCACAAAACTCTGGCGCATATTACCTGTGGTCAGCCATTTTTTATAAAAATTGAGTATCAACTTTTGAGTGGCCTCGTCATCCACCTTAAACATACTCATGATCAATACTTTTGCGCCTGCCACTAAGAAGGCGCGTTGCAAGCCATAAACGCCTTCACCATTTGAGATTTCTCCCAACCCGGTCTCGCAAGCACTAAGCACAACCAAATCCGTTTTATCAAGGTTGAGACTCATGGCCTCGTAAGCCGTAAGAATTCCGCTCTCTATATTATAATTGTATTTGGTCTTGTCCAGCAAGTCTCCTGCTCCTGATAAAAGCAAACCTGTTTTTAACAGCGGATTCTCCGTTAGCTGTGCTTCGCTTTGAGTCATAAGTTTGGCATCATCCTCGCTCATTGCAGGCGAATAAAAGCCATGGGTAGCAATATGAAAAATTTTCGGACTTTCGACTTCTTTTACACGAACCTCTGTCGCCTTATTTTCCAAGTATTCTGAGGTTTCCCATCCCTTTTGTTTGAGCAACTCCTCCAGTTCGTTCACTTCCTTTTCCGTTCCCGGCAAATCCGCTATGGCGTGTCCATCCGAAGCGGCAAGGTAAAACTTCGGATTGCCAAACATCGTGGCCGTGTTAGATGCTTCCGAGCGACCTTTGAGTTTTCGTAAGTATAAATCCTTGGTGTTGCTTACAATGACAATATTAGAGTTGTCAATTACATATTTTCCATCTGGGGTAGGGATGGCTTCTAAGTTAATCAGATTATAAATTCCATCTGGAGAAAAATAAATAGTTGCGTATTGCCCGATTTCCTTTTGTATCGGTTCCCAGAAAACTTTATAAGAATAGGCATCGGGTTGCTTGGTAATAATACTGTTTCGGTAATAATGAAAGAAACGGGTCTCCATACGATGTCCCTCCGGCAGCTCAATTACTTTTGGTCTGGATCTGTCGTTTTTCACATACATGGCAACGTAAACAATCGAGTCGGTGAAGTCATGATTAAAATACCGATACCGCACCATCTCAACAGCCACATCGTTTTTCCCCATCGATTTTTGAACATCTTCATAGGTGATTTTCTTGTTGTCAAAACTTTGACCGAACAGTTCCGATTTTTCACTTAATTCTCTCTCTAATTTTTCAACTTCAGCACCCAATGCGGCAGGATCAATACTGTTTTGAATCAATTGCTCGCTGCTCATTGAGAGTGCGTTAGTTAAAAATTCCTTTTTCTGAACCCAGGTATTGTATGCCTCTTTCAATTTTTCATCATAGCTATTAAGGATGCGCTCCCGTATCTTAATGGACGAGCTAAGCAACAGAGCCTTTGTTAGCAATTGATAGTTGTACACTTTACCGGCCAAATCCCGAAAATCATCCAATTGGCCAAAGGCAAGGGTGTTATAAAATTCAAAGTCACCCTTAATGGTGTTCCAGTATTTCGCCTTCTCCCGTTCGCTCAAAGCAGGAAAGTATTGCTTGATAAAAACATCATAATCGTTCAATGCTTCTTCAATATTTCGCTTCGCATGCTTATAATCTTTTTCCATATAATACACCTTGGCAAGCTTGGAAAGGATCTTTACATATTCCGGGTGCGAACGACTAAAATATTTTTCATAAATCCCTTTCGCATTATTATAGAAATCCTCCGCCTTATCATACGACTTCATCTGATAATACACATCCCCTGTAAGAGTATAAATGCTGGCAGCATTAATGTTGTTTTTACTTCCCGTCTTCGTGCGCCAAATTGACTCCGCTTGCGTAAGCGAACTGAATGCGGCACTGTATTTCTTCTGCGAAATGCTAAGAATGGCTATATTTTTTAACACCTCAGCGTATTGAGGATTATCTTTTCCCAATCGGTTTCCGATAATGGTTTGTGCGTCCACCAGCATCTTTTCAATCGCTACGGGTTGATCGCCTTTGTAAAACTTGGTCAATGCTAATCTGGAAATTGACTTAGCTACTTCGATATGGTTATGCCCGAATTGCTTCTCCTGGTTCGCTAGCGCCTTTTGATAATTTTCTTCGGCTCCGTCATAATCCCCTATAATATTATCAAGGTCACCCAACAACAAATAGACCGCTGCGGTCTTTGTGGATTCTTCACCGTAAACGCTTAACGCAATCTGTTTAGCGCGTGCAGCGATTTTATTCGCGTTGGTATAATCCCCTTTAGCCAAAGACAATTTGCCCAAGTTTACCAACGGCTCAATTAAACGGGAAGAGTTCGGGCCGTAAGTTTTTTCATAGTCTTCCATTAGCTTATCAAGCAAATCTTCAGTATCCGAATATCGGCCAAGCTGAATAAATAAACTGGCTAGCTCACGGGCAGTGCTCGCCTCATCAACACCTATTATCCGATTGGCTCTGGAAATAATCTTGTAGGCTCGATCAAGGTTGTCCTCCGCATCGTCAAACAAACCCTTTATCCCAAAAAGGGTAGCCTGTGCTTCAATAGCTTCCACTAGAAATCCTTTTTTGTCTTCGTCCTTTCTAAAGGTTTCCAAAATTTTTAAGGAGGCCGTAAGGTTTTCATCCGCTAACTCATATTGCCCTAATTTTATTTGTAGTTTGGCTATGTTGGTAAGCTCAACGCCATAGAGGTAATCGGCATTATCATATTTTACGCGGGCAGCATTTTTTGCCTTGTCAAGTGTTGCCGCAGCCTTATCGTAATGGTCGGTAAGCTCGTAATAGTTAGCAAGATGATTTAAGATGTCCAACACATCATTATGGCGGATACTGATTTCTCTTTCCACAATATTGGTGAAACTTTCTTCATATATCTTACCAGCCTCGGCCACCTTGTTGGTATAATCAAGATAAAAATTAGCCAATTTTATCTTTTCGAGATGAGTTAAGGGAGCCTCCTTCCCGTACAAATCAGCTTTAATATCAATAATATCGGTTAAATATTTTTCTGCACTGATATAGTTCTTTTTATAACCTGCAAGTCCATGAAGGAACACGAGCACATTGGCCGTCACAATATTATTGTGGGGTAGTTCATGCGTTTCAAGTAACATTTTGTTGGCACTGGATTCGAGGTTCTTTGTTTTGTCTCTATCCAACTTCGCATCAAATTCCAAGGCTTTCAACCGAGCTGCGTATGCGGTGCCCTTGTAGTGGCTGTTGACCATCTTCTCAAATTCCAGTTTTGTGTTATTATATCGCGATGTAGCATCTTGCGCTAATAGTCGCTTGAGGTATCGTTCATAAATAGAAATAGCCAGGTAATGTGTGTTTTTATGTGATGACCTAAGGTTATTTAATGCATCATCATAGCCAGTGCCCCGAGGGAAATTGCGATCCAGTTCCAGCCCGTTCTCAACAATTAGGTTGGAGTGATAGAATTGATTTTTGGCAAAAGCAAAATCACTTTTTCCAAGGTTTTTATCAATCCAACGTGCCGCAAAAGTAAAGGCCGAATCGGCACTGTTGAAATTGCCCTGATTGCGAAATGCATTGGCCAAGTCTGTCATCCATCGAGCATACGCTTGGTAGCGGACTTTTAATTCATCACTTGGAATCCGGTGCGTGCCTAAATTTCCTTTATCGTCAACATAGGTTTCTTGCTTTACTGCGCGGCCAGCCAGGTATTTTTCCTGATCGCGCAATGCTCCAATTGCTTCATTGTAATAGCCCTCCCCCGTAAGCGCCTCCGCGTTCAACAGACTCCATCGAGCTTTTAGCGGCTCAGTCATAAATGTTCCAACATCCAAGATGTTTTTCGCACGATCAAGATATTCATGCGCCACGCGGAAAGAACCATTGAGAATATAGAGCTCGGCAATGTCCGTTAATAACTGACCGTGCTTTAGCGAGTTCTCTTTATTATTGACAATGCTTGATGCTATTGCCGATTCAACATTTTTTTCAAAATCTTTTATTTTCCCTGACGCGAGAAGATATTTTGCATTCAACAAATAGTAGACAGGGGTGTAAGGGTTTTCATTGCCCAATTTCTTAAAGGCCTTCCGTTTAAGCTTCTCCAACTTAGCGGTAGCCTTTTTATAGTCACCCGTCTCATAGTAAATCTCTGCAGCGTTCACCAATTTATCGTATTTGGCTTGGCCTACTGCGATGCTTCCGACAAAAAGCAAGCATAGGAATGGGAAGAGTTTAAAGGTTTTCATGTGTATTGATTTTAAATTTAACGATGAAATGACGCTGATTCGCCACATTGAAGCTATCTTCAAAACTTTCCGTTCATCGAGGATTGTTCGCTTTCGAAATTAATAAATTTTTCTGTTACCAAGGCATCGTTTGGCATTTTTAAGCCCAATCAAAACAAGTTCGGATTAAGCAATGGAAAGTCAATTTTGTTAAACGAGCACGGTTTAATTCAGCATTTCACTTCCTGAAATTATTTGTTCAACCTTAAATTAAAACCGACATAAGGCAAGAGGATTACCGTAGATCCCGATCCTGAAGTTGGTGAAAATAATCCCAAATCAAAGGCGTGCATTTTTCTATTCAATCGCAATCCAATTGAAAGCAAACCAAAATTGCTTTTATCAGAATAACTGCCAAGAAAAATATTATTCTGTGAGATCAGACTCAATTTTGGGCCTATTTTTTTTACAAATCCAATCGTTGCTATATTTCCTTGATCCGAATTATTGGAAGAAAGAAAAGCGCCAATTCCAATTGTAAAATTGTTTTGTGCATCTCCATGAGTAACAATTGCCTGGAAAAAACCCAGCTTGTCAGGGTTGTTGCCTTTAATGAAAATATACTGGGCATTTACTGCAAACTTTGTTCTGCTCTCCGGGTTTAGAGTAATCTTTATCATTGGAGAAACCAATGCTGAGGGAACAAAAGTTAAAAAAGAAATCCCCACGCTAACGTGCTTGGTAAGGCCATATGTAAAATTATTAAAGAAAAGAAGCTGGTTGCTGTAAAACCATTTTTTCTTTTCCGCAGCTATCGCAGTGGGGAAAAAGAAATATCGAATTCCAAATAAATTATCGTTAGCTACTTTCTGTTTTTCAATTTTTTCTCTTTGATCAAGTCGAACCATGCTTACAACTTGGGTATTGTATATTTTTATATTACCAATGTTCGATGTTTCTACCCGGTAAAAATCCCCATTCTGCTCAACTATTTTACCAGTTATTCTTGTGCCATCCCTTAGGGTAAACTCAAATTCAACTTTGGTGGTATCTTGAAAGGTAGTTTGCTTGGTCTCCTGAGCAAGTCCCAATGTTACCAGAAAAAAGACCAAGAAACCCAAGAGCAAATATTTCATCCCTTTATTATATATATGTCAAATCCAGGTTTAGAATCATGAACTTACCCAAAGCTGGTCATTTCCATCAATTTAATTTGTGGGTAATAAGGTAAGGATGACAATCCACAGAAATTAGTTCTATCTTTTTCCAAAATGCCTTTAAGTTATTTCGATTAGACAAAAAAGGTGTCCGTTAAACGAACACCTCATCTTGAGCCGAGTAATTAATTAAAAAGCCATCATTCCTCAACTTTCTCTTTTCCTTTCTTTTCTTCTTTCCCCTTCTTGTCCTCTCCGCCAACGGCCAATTTTTCTTTAATTTTATTCTCCAACTCCTCCATCAATTCTGGGTTATCCTCAATGAGCTGTTTTACAGAATCTCTCCCCTGCCCCAGCTTATTGCCACTGTAAGAAAACCATGAGCCCGACTTTTGGATCACATCCAACTCCACGCCAATGTCAACAATTTCACCCGATTTAGAAATTCCGCGGCCGTACATAATGTCAAACTCTACCACTTTGAAAGGTGGCGCAACTTTATTTTTTACCACCTTCACCTTTACCCGGTTGCCTGTAATGTCGTCTGAACTTTCTTTAATCTGGCCAATCCTCCGGATGTCAAGCCTAACGGAAGCATAAAACTTTAAGGCATTACCACCAGTAGTCGTTTCTGGGTTTCCGAACACAATCCCTATTTTTTCCCGAAGCTGATTGATAAACACACACGCACATCCTGTTTTGCTAATTGTTCCCGTAAGCTTTCGTAGCGCTTGTGACATCAGTCGCGCTTGCAATCCCATTTTGCTTTCGCCCATTTCACCCTCCAACTCTGCCTTAGGAACAAGAGCCGCGACTGAATCGATGACAATAATATCAATGGCACCAGAACGAATTAAATGCTCAGCAATCTCCAGGGCTTGTTCACCGTTGTCAGGCTGAGAGATCAGCAAATTCTCAGTGTCAATACCCAACTTCTCTGCATAGGATTTATCAAAGGCATGCTCGGCATCGATAAAAGCTGCAAGGCCACCCTTCTTTTGGGCTTGCGCGATACAATGCATGGTGAGCGTTGTTTTCCCCGAAGATTCAGGCCCATAGATTTCAGTTACCCGACCGCGCGGAATGCCACCTATACCCAACGCAATATCAAGGCCTAGCGAGCCAGTAGAGATGGATGGAACATCCATCACCTTTTCATCACTCAGCTTCATTACGGTGCCTTTACCATAGGTCTTTTCAAGTTTATCAATGGTCAGTTGGAGTGCCTTTAGTTTTTCTTTTGCGTCTGGATTCATAGTGATTTTATAGTTACATTTTAAATGCTAAATTATTTAGTATTTTGCTAAAAACAAAATTGAAGACTCATTTTTTTATTTTAATCCGCCTATACTTGGCGACTCTTTAGGGATGGCCATATTGTTAATCTTCAAAAAAAAACTTCAATAGATGTCATTACATGCAAACTCTTTAATTAAATTTCAGAGGATTTTAAGAATCCGAATAAACCTTATTACTCCAAAAAAAATCTAAACCCTCTTACACCATGGCAAAGAAAGCAAAAAAAGCAGCCAAGAAAGGAAAAGCAAAAGCAAAAAAAGCGGTGAAGAAAGCCGCAAAGAAGAAAGTTGTTAAAAAAGCTGTCAAGAAAGCAAAAAAAGCGGCAAAGAGACCTGTTGCAAAGAAAAAACCAGCAGCAAAGAAAAAGACCGTTAGCAAGAAAAAACCAGCTGCGAAAAAGCCTGCCCCTAAAGTGACCGAGTCGGTTGCGCCTGCACCAATGCCCGCTCCGGAACCAATGCCCATGCCAACAAATGAAAACCCAACTGGGAGCATGTGAGGAAAATAATTGCAGAGGAAAAAAGCGATGAAAAACCATCGCTTTTTTTATGCCTAAAAATTTATGCCCCTTAAATCCTGGCAATATGGAGTTCAAGTCGTCTAAAACTATTTAGTTTATGTAACTTACACCTTTTGCGAATTATACTTACGCGCTGTACCTGCCCCATAAGGTTATCAGGTATTTTTCAGCTCGCTAAATCAATTTCTGAACCAAATTTTATATTATTATGAACAACCGCAAACTTCCCTTTATCATCTTTGGCATAGTCGCCTTCATCATCGTGCTCACGCTCTCTTCCAGCTTATGGTTTACCATTGAAGCGACCGACCGGGCAATAATATTTTACCCTTTCGGAAAAGGCCTCGATAAAGACAATGTCATCGGACCAGGAACCCACATGAAAGCCCCCTGGAACGATGTCTACACCTATAAAGTGAATGAAATGTCTTCTGAAGAGAACATGGATGTGCTGGACAAAAATGGCCTCTCCATCCATGTGGATGTAACTGTTCGGTTTTATCCAGTACCTAATAAGATCGGATTCATCCATGAGCAATTCACAAAAGATTATGTTAATGTACTGGTCATTCCCGAGGTTCGCTCAACAGTGCGCCAGGTGATGGGACGGTATACGGCTGAGGAAATTTATTCCACAAAAAGAGCTGAGGTGGAAGAGGCCATTAAAACCGAAACGGAAAAAATACTTATCAAAAACAATGTAAACGCCACCGCGGTATTAATCCGTTCGATCGCGCTGCCCGAACAGATCAAACAGGCCATCGAAAACAAACTTCAACAAGAGCAAGAGTCGCTCGCCTACCAATTCCGCCTGACCAAGGAACAAGCCGAAGCAGAGCGCAAACGAATTGCCGCAGAAGGTGAATCAAGGGCTAACAACATCATAAACAACAGTTTGTCAGACAAATTGTTGAAAATGAGGGGCATCGAGGCAACCCTTGAACTTTCTAAGTCACCTAACACCAAGATCATTGTAATTGGCTCTGGCAAAGACGGAATGCCCTTGATCTTAGGAAATAATTAAGCCGCTACAAGCAAGGAATTATTTCGTTTTAGGATTCGTTGAACTGCGGATTGGTAAACCAAATTATCAATTTAAAAAAAAACAAAAAGAATAATCCGAAATTATGTCAGAGGGTTGTTTCTTAGCCTGCTACCATTTACCTTTAAAACGAAAGTTTAAAATTCAATTTTATGGCAAAGACTGCAGAACTGATTATTGATGGGAAATCATATAAACTCCCCATTGTAGAAGGAACGGAGAACGAGGTGGCCATCGATATCAGCAACTTGCTGGAAGAGGCAAAAGTAATCACCCTGGATTTTGGCTACAAAAACACAGGGGCAACGAAAAGTGCAATTACCTTTCTGGATGGCGATAAAGGAATTCTTCGCTACCGTGGATACTCGATTGAGGACTTGGCTGCTAAATCTTCCTTTTTGGAAGTCGCCTATCTCTTGATTTTTGGTGAGCTGCCTTCTACTGAGCAACAAAAGAAATTTACGGACGACATAAAAATGCACACCATGGTGCATGAGGACACGCGAAAAATTTTGGATGGATTTCCATCCTCCGCGCATCCGATGGGCGTTTTGGCATCCATGTTTTGCGCCCAAACGGCATTTTACCCTGAATCATTGGATCCCAATCGATCCTCCGAAGCCGTTTATTTAAGCATCGTAAGGTCTTTGGCCAAAATGCCCACTTTTGCCGCTTGGGCTTATAAAAATGCGGTTGGCCATCCGGTGAATTATCCCGACAACACGCTTGACTATTGCTCTCGGTTTTTGAAAATGATGTATGGCTTACCAGCCGAACAATATGATGTTGACCCGGTAGTGGCAGATGCCTTAGACAAGTTGTTGATTCTTCATGCCGATCACGAGCAAAATTGTTCGACCTCTACGGTGCGAATAGTTGGGTCATCAAAAGCCAGCATTTATTCTTCGATCTCTGCCGGAATCAATGCCCTGTGGGGTCCCCTACATGGCGGAGCTAACCAGGAAGTAATTTTGATGTTAGAGCAAATAAAAAATGACGGAGGCGATACCGAGAAATGGATCAACAAAGCAAAAGATAAAAATAGCGGTTTCCGCCTGATGGGTTTTGGCCATCGTGTTTATAAAAACTTTGATCCGCGCGCCAAAATTATTAAAAAAGCAGCCGATGACGTTCTCAATAAATTGGGTGTAAAAGATCCGGTATTAGACATTGCCTTAAAGTTGGAAGAAGTGGCTCTGCGCGATCCTTATTTTATCGAGCGCAAACTTTATCCTAATGTCGATTTCTATTCTGGAATTATTTATCGCGCTTTGGGTATTCCTGTTGAAATGTTCACGGTAATGTTTGCCATGGGACGTTTGCCAGGATGGATTGCACAGTGGAAAGAACTTCGCGAGAACAAAGAACCTATCGGCAGACCAAGACAAATTTATACCGGCCAGAAATTAAGGCCGTACGTTCCGATCGCAAAGCGGTAATATTATCTGAAGTCACTATATTTAAAGGCTGGAATTAAAACCCAGCCTTTTTAATTATGGCATTACTCGATGATTTCAATTCAGCCGTCACGCAATCTAAAGAATTGCCGTCACGACCGTCCAATGAAGACTTGTTGCAATTGTATGCACTCTTCAAACAAGCCACCGAAGGAGATGTCAGTGGTGACCGGCCCGGTGGCTTTGATTTCAAAGCCATTGCCAAATTTGATGCCTGGTCAGAAAAAAAAGGCGTTGCAAAAGATCAGGCAATGGCAGACTATATTGCTCTGGTGAAAAGACTGCAACTATAACAAATAGCAAATTAAAGGTTCAAAATTTTCATATGCAGAACATTAAAATATGAAATTTTGAATCTGTAATTCATACGAGTGAATCTTTTTTATCAACCCGAAATCAGAAATGGTATTTTAAATCTGGACGCAGAAGAATCGCGCCATGCGGTGCGTGTATTAAGAATGAAAGAAGGTGGTGCGATCGAACTTACCGATGGCAATGGCTATTTTTACTCGGCCACAATTACGTTTGCCAACCCGAAAAAATGTGAATTTGAAATCGTAGGGAAAAGAAATGTTCCAAAAAGGGATTTCGAAATACACATCGCCATGGCGCCAACGAAAAACATGGACCGAATGGAGTGGTTCGTGGAAAAAGCAACAGAAATCGGAATTGATGAGATCACATTCCTCTTAACAAAAAATTCCGAGCGAAAGGCGATTAACCTCGATCGCATCAAAAAAATTGCAACCAGTGCCCTAAAGCAATCGCAACAGGCTTGGCTGCCAATCATTAACACGATTATTCCCTTCAAAGACATTCTTACCGCCTCATCGAATCAAAAATTCATCGCCTATGTAGATGCCTCCAACCCAAAACATCTTCAGGCACTGGCGGAAAAAGCAAAAAGCTATCTGGTATTAATCGGGCCCGAAGGCGATTTTTCAAAAGAGGAATTATCAATGGCTCTGCAATATGGTTTTGAAAAAGTAAGTCTTGGGACTAACCGACTTCGGACAGAAACGGCAAGCATTGTAGCGGTACACACGTTGCGGCTAGTTAATCAACCACCCATGAATACTATCTTGATTTAATTTCTCAAAGTAAGATTCTATCTTTAGGCATTCAATTCAATTATGACCGCGTCTGAGGCCAAAAAAAAAATACAAGAACTCACTGAAAAGATCAATTTTCACAATGATCTCTACTATCAGAAAAATCAGTCAGAACTATCCGATTTTGAATTCGACCAACTGCTGGAGCAACTCAGTGGGCTGGAAAAAGAATTTCCAGAACTAAAGCTTCCCGATTCCCCCACTCAACGCGTTGGCGGAGCCATCACCAAAACATTTCCTTCTATGGTTCATCAATATCCAATGCTTTCGCTTGGCAACACCTATTCCCAACAAGAGCTCGAAGATTTTGATGGCCGAGTAGCCAAGGGATTAGACGGTGATCCCTACGAATATTTCTGCGAGCTTAAATTTGATGGTGTTTCCATTAGTTTGATATACGAAAATGGACTTTTGGTAAAAGGCATTACGCGAGGCGATGGTGTTCGGGGCGATGATGTAATTGCCAATGTAAAAACTATACGGACCCTTCCTTTAAAAATTAAAGGCAAAAATATTCCAGCCCGATTTGAAGTGCGCGGTGAGGTGTTTCTTCCTAAAAACGTTTTCAAACAACTGAATAAAGAACGTGAAGACATCGGTGAAGAAACCTACGCCAACGCCCGCAACACCGCAAGCGGCACCTTGAAAATGCAAGACAGTGCGGAAGTAGCCAAACGCAAACTCGATTGCTATCTCTATTATCTTTTAGGCGAAGATAATAATGTACACACCCATGAAGATTCCATTAAGAAAATTGAGGCATGGGGGTTTCAGGTTTCTCCTACCTATAAAAAATGCAAGAATATCAGTGAGGTATTGACGTACATTCAAGGCTGGGAGAAAAAAAGAACTGAGTTACCCCTAGAAACTGACGGAGTAGTTATCAAAGTAAACAACCTTGATCAGCAAGATCGGCTGGGCTTCACCGCCAAAAGTCCACGGTGGGCCATCGCCTATAAATACAAATCGGAAAGCACTAGCACCCGATTAAATGGAATCACGTATCAGGTTGGAAGAACAGGAGCAGTAACACCGGTAGCCGAATTGGAACCAGTACTTTTGGCTGGCACTACCGTGAAAAGAGCCTCGTTGCATAACGCTAACGAAATTGCACGATTGGATTTGCGAATTGGAGATTTTGTTTTTGTTGAGAAGGGAGGAGAAATCATACCGAAAGTAACCAGCGTTGATTTAAGCAAACGAAAAGGAAATTCTAAGCAGGTCGAATATATTTCCGAATGTCCGCAGTGTGGAACAAAGCTCATCCGCCACGAAGGTGAAGCCAATCATTATTGTCCAAATGAGAGCGGTTGTCCTCCGCAGATCAAAGGTAGAATAGAACACTTCATTCAGCGCAAAGCGATGGACATTGATTCGCTGGGGGAAAAGACAATAGAACAGCTATATGATTTGGGTTTGGTGAAAACACCTGCTGACCTCTATACCCTCAAAAAAGAAGCAGTATTGAACCTGGAAGGTTTTAAAGAACTATCCACCAAAAATCTCTTGGCTGGAATTGAAGCTTCTAAATCTGCTCCTTTTGAATCTGTCCTTTTCGCAATAGGCATTCGGTTTGTTGGCAAAACGGTGGCCGAAAAACTAGCTCGCCATTTCAAAACCATTGACCAACTCAGTAATGCTACCTACGAGCAATTGATCGAAGCCCCTGAAGTTGGGGAAAAAATAGCCCTAAGTGTGTTCACTTTTTTTCGCAACAGCGAAAACCAACAGGAGATAGCAAAGCTCAAAAAGGCGGGGCTGAAATTTGAAAGTGAATTCAAAGAGCCTGAAAAAATAAGCACAGCCTTGGCCGGAAAGTCTTTTGTCATTTCGGGCACTTTTCAAAATTATGAACGTGACCACCTAAAAGACATAATTGTTGCACACGGTGGAAAAGTACTTTCTTCCGTTTCGGCAAAACTTGATTTCTTGCTGGCCGGAGAAAATATGGGGCCTGCAAAACGCGAAAAAGCGGAAGCCCTTGGCGTGAAAATTATCAGTGAGGAAGAATTTGATGAAAAGCTGAAAGAAGCTGGTGTTTAGGTTGCTGGTTACTGGAAGCCAGGATCAAGTACCCGAATCCAGAACAATTTTGAATTTGTTGTTTTAAATCTTGAATTTCGCCCCATGTTTAAAATGAGTTTTTTACAAATGCGCACTTCCACCGCGCTAAAGCGGAATAGAAATCTGCGAGCCAGCATGCCTTATAAAAAAGCCCAGCAAATTGGCATTCTCTTTAGTGTAGAAGACAAACAGAAGCATTTAGAAATTAAAGAATTCATCCATCAGTTGGAGCAAGACGGCAAGAAAGTCCATGTGCTGGAATATTTACCTTTACAAAAAGAGAACTACGAATTTATGTTCGATTTTTTTAGTATTAAAGACATCAATTTTTGGGGGAAAATAAATTCCGACTCCGTAGAAAGATTTTGCGAAACACCCTTTGACTATTTGTTCTATATCGATCGTGAACCTAACCTTATGGCGCTTTACTTGTTAGCCTCCAGCAAAGCACGTTGCAGGGTGGGTCGCTATAAAGAAGGAGGAAACCCCTTCTTTGAGTTGATGATTGAGCAAGATGGTACGAATAAAGGATTGATTGAAACGATGTACAAATACACTAAGCAATTAAGATGAAAAAACTTACAGGAACAGGTGTAGCCTTGGTGACGCCATTCCAAGGTGATGGTTCAATTGATTTCACTTCCCTTAAAAAGCTTTTAATACACACCGCTAAAAGCGTTGATTATTTTGTAGTGATGGGCACCACAGGCGAATCAGCAACCTTGTCAAAAAAGGAGAAAAAGGAAGTAATTCAATTTGTAATAAATAATAACCCCAAGAAGCTCCCTATCGTGTATGGTCTAGGCGGAAATAATACTGCTTCCGTGTTGGATGAGATACGGGATACCAACTTCAAGGGGATAACGGCTGTCTTGTCCGTTAGCCCCTATTATAACAAACCATCGCAAGAAGGGATTATCCAGCATTTCAAAAAAATTGCTGATGCCTCACCGATACCTATAATTCTTTATAACGTACCTGGCCGAACGGCCTCCAACCTGACTGCAGCAACTACTTTGAAACTCGCCCAACATAAAAACATTATCGGCATCAAAGAAGCATCAGGAAACCTTGAGCAGTGCATGAAGATAGCAAAAAATAAACCGAACGGTTTTCTGTTGATTTCAGGTGATGACTTGCTGGCACTCCCTATTTTTTCAATTGGTGGTGTGGGCGTCATTTCGGTTTTGGCGAATGCCCTTCCTGCCCTTTTTAAAAATATTAGCGAGAGCGTAAAAAAAGGAAATTATCTAAAAGCCTCAAGTGAGGCCTTTAAACTCTTAGAAGTAAATGGAATGATGTACGAAGAAGGCAATCCAACAGGTGTGAAATACTTGTTGAGCCGGATAGGCATTTGCAAACCCCACGTTCGATTGCCACTGGCGGAACCTTCTGCCGGATTGAAAAAGCGAATAGAACAAGCCTACTTCAAAATGAAAAAAGGGTAGCGCTTGCTACCCTTCCTTCAAAATGATTTAAACTGGCTTTTCGGCTATTTTTCCTTATTCTTTAGATCCTGAACCTCTGCCCGAATGGCCTGTGCAATGTTTTTTAAATCCTGCATTCCCTTTCTTACCCGGGTACCAGCAGCACTATTTGCTTTGTTGTAAAACTTATCCGCATCATCTTGTATAGATGCAATCAAGGCTTTTAGTTCTTCGAATTTTTCCATTTTTATACTGTTTTAGTTAAGTGATAGGTTTCTTTGTTTATGCCAAATTAAACAAAAGCCTTCAAAAACATGCTGAAAAGCCATTATTTTTAAAATTTTGTCACAGACACAAGTTCCTCTTTGCGGTAAAAACCACTGTCAAGCTTCGTTTTTAGCGCAGAAAACGCGATCATGGTCTCCTCAACGTCTTCAAGGGTATGGGCAGCCGTAGGGATGATTCTGAACATAATTACGTCTTTTGGCACTACCGGATAGATTATTACAGAGCAGAAAATGCCATAGTTTTCACGCAAATCCATGGCCATATTTGCTGCTTCCCCAACGCCTCCTTTGAAAAGCACCGGTGTTGGCGGGGTTTGGGTTTCATTAATCGCAAAACCTTTGGCTATTAAACCACCTTTTACCGCGGCCATAATTTTTTTAAGATTTTCCCTGAACTCGGGATGTTTCTTCAAAAGTTCAAGACGCTTCAGCCCTCCTATTACTAAGGGCATAGGTAGTGACTTGGCATAAATCTGAGATCGAACCGTGTACCTTAAATATTTCAGTATTTTTTTATCTCCGGCCACAAAGGCGCCAATGCTTGCCATTGACTTAGCAAATGTTGAAAAATATAAGTCGATCTGATCTTGAACTCCCTGCTCTTCACCTACTCCTGCTCCGGTTGCACCCATCGTTCCAAAACCGTGCGCGTCATCAACCAGTAAGCGAAAATTATATTTTCTCTTCAGGGCAACGATGCCTTTCAAATCGCCCATATTTCCGCTCATGCCAAAAACACCTTCAGTGATTACCAAAATTCCGCCTCCGGTTTCATTGGCCAACTTAGTAGCTCGTTGGAGTTGCCGTTCGAAATTATCCATATTGTTGTGCGGATAGACAAACCGTTTACCCATGTGCAACCTCACGCCATCGATAATACAGGCATGCGATTCAGAATCATAGACAATAACGTCTTTACGATCGACAAGCGCATCAATGATTGACAATACACCTTGATAGCCATAATTCAAAAGCATGACATCTTCTTTCTTAACAAAGTCGGCCAATTGCTTTTCTAATTCAAGGTGGTGAACAGAGTTTCCGCTCATCATTCGAGCCCCCATGGGAGCTGCTAAGCCATATTTTGCGGCAGAATCGGCATCTGCTTTGCGTACTTCCGGGTGGTTAGCCAGCCCCAAATAATTATTTAAACTCCAGTTAAGTACTTCTTTGCCATTGAATTTCATACGCGGCCCAATCTCACCTTCCAATTTTGGGAAGAAAAAATAATCGTCCGGTAAGTGGGAATACTTGGCCAAAGGCCCCTCTTCCATGCGCAGTTTGTCAAATAAATCGACCATCTCGTAAAAATTATTTAGGTGTCAGAATCTAATCTATATTTTATTGCTAAAATCCTATAAAACCTTCAAATCTGGATAACTCGATTTGAAATGCGCGCAAAATTAAAAAAAAGGATCGCACTTTAAAATTGCTTAGGCGCTTGTTAATAGCTTAATAGCAAAATGGGCAAGGATGGATCAGGCAAATCTTATTACCTTTGCGCCCTCAAATTAAAATTTACACGTATTACACACCCTTATGGAAGTTAACAAGATCAGGAATATCGCCATCATCGCCCACGTTGACCACGGAAAAACAACGTTGGTTGACAAACTTTTACATGCAGGTCACCTTTTTAAAGACCATGAGCATCCAGGCGAACTGATCATGGATAGCAATGATCTTGAAAAGGAACGCGGCATTACAATCCTCGCAAAAAACGTTTCCGTACGTTATAAGGACTATAAAATCAATGTAATTGACACACCTGGCCACAGTGACTTCGGAGGTGAAGTAGAGCGTGTTTTAAATATGGCCGATGGCTGTTTGTTGCTCGTGGATGCCTTTGAAGGCCCAATGCCCCAAACTCGCTTTGTATTGCAAAAAGCTTTGCAACTTGGCTTAAAACCCATTGTAGTCATTAATAAAGTTGACAAAAAGAATTGCACTCCTGATGAAGTGCACGAGCAAGTATTTGAATTGATGTTCTCCCTTGATGCCACCGAAGAACAACTAAACTTCCCTACGTTCTATGGATCAGCCAAGCAAGGCTGGATGAGCAAAGATTGGAAACAACCAGCAACAGACATTACTGCCCTTATTGAAGGTGTGATCGAACATATTCCTGCTCCAAAAGTCTCCGAAGGGCCAACCCAAATGATGATCACCTCCTTGGAGTATTCATCTTACATCGGTCGGGTAGCCATTGGAAGGATTCAGCGCGGATCAGTGAAGGCTGGTCAATTTGTAGTGTTGGTAAAACGCGACACGGGAGCGATCGTAAAAACGCGTATCAAAGAAGTTTACGTTTTTGAAGGCTTTGAGAAAAAGAAAATGGAGGAAGTAAAGGCTGGAGAAATCTGTGCGTTGGTAGGCCTTGAAGGTTTTGAAATTGGAGACACGGTTGCCGATGTGGATAAGCCCGAGGCGTTGAAATCCATTGCCATTGATGAACCGACCATGAGTATGCTTTTCACCATCAACACCTCACCGTTCTATGGTAAAGAAGGTAAGTTTGTCACCTCCCGTCACATTAAAGATAGACTTGATAAAGAATTAGAAAAGAACTTAGCCCTTCGTGTAGGTGAAACCGGCTCTGCCGATAGCTTTATGGTTTTTGGCCGAGGTGTGCTTCACTTGTCGGTGTTAATTGAAACCATGCGCAGAGAAGGGTACGAACTTCAAATCGGACAGCCGCAGGTAATCATACGGGAAATTGATGGCGTAAAGTGTGAGCCAATAGAAGAGTTGACCATCGACTTGCCTGAGAATGTTGCAGGAAAAGCCATTGAAACTGTTTCTACACGCAGAGGCGAAATGAAAAATATGGAACCTAAAGGTGACCGGATGATTCTGAAATTTGAGATGCCCGCTCGCGGCATTATTGGTTTGAGGAATTATTTGATGAACGCGACAGCCGGTGAGGCGGTGGTTACTCACCGATTCAAAGATTACCAGCCTTATAAGGGGGATATCCCCGGAAGGATAAACGGATCGTTGATCAGTATGGAAGTTGGGGAAGCTATTCCTTACAGTTTGCATAACCTGCAAGACCGCGGAAAATTCTTTATCGAGCCGAGTGAGCCAATTTATGCAGGCCAGGTAATTGGCGAACACAGTCGTTCGGGTGATTTGGTGATTAACGTAACCAAAACCAAAAAGCTGACCAACATGCGCGCCTCTGGATCAGATGAAAAAATGCGTATTTCTCCGGCCGTAAAGTTCTCGCTTGAGGAAGCACTGGAATACATTCAGTCGGATGAATATGTGGAAGTGACTCCGAAATCTATTCGGTTAAGGAAGATCTATCTTGATGAAAACGAGCGCAAGCGCGACCGGAACAAAGCGGTGGGAGCCAATGCCTGAGAAAGCACTCCGGACTTTTCTTCTAGAAGCATCGTTCGAAATTCAAAGTTCATAAGTTGAATAATGAAGACAGAACAGGTTAATAAATTATCATTCAAACCTAACCCCTTGTGGCCGGGATTTGAAATTGTAAACAAGAGGGCGCACGCACTACTATATGTCCTCTTGTTTTTTGCCTTTTCCACTTATGCTCAAGATGAAAAAGCACAACCCATCAAATGGGAAGCAGACGCAGACACGCTTATGAATCATGAGCAGTATGAGCCAGCCGCTTCGCTGTATACTAAGATCCTCAACGAATCAAAACTAAAAGAGAAGGCCGACTTCAAGGTTTTGTACAAGCGGGCCGTATGCTATTACAGCATCGGAGAGTTTGAAAAAACATTGACCGATTTAAATCTTTTTATTCCTGAATACCCTGAGAACCCAAAACCACGAATTTTGCGCGCATTGGTTTACCGCCAAAAGGGAGATGCCGACAATCAACTTGTGGATTTACAAAAAGCGATAGAACTCCGTGGGCCAAGCCCCGAGTTGCTCCGCTGGCGAGGTGAACTGCTTTCAGAAAAGGGTGAGTTTGAATCTGCAAAGAAGGATCTGCTTTTCGCAGCCAACCTGATGGACGATGCAGAGATAGAAACCAATCTGGGATTCGCCTATTATTCCCTCGGCAAATCTGACAGCGCATTAATGCACCTCAACAAAGCGATTGTCCTGGATGTAAATTATCCTACCTCCTATTTATATGCGAGTACATTTTGCCTGCAAGACGAGAATTACGAACTCGCTTTAAAATACCTTAACCTAGCCTTGCGCATTGATCCCAATAATCGCTCCGCACTTTTTTACAAAGGCGTTTCTTTGGTGGAGTTAAACAAAACGGAGGAAGGCTGCCCTTGTTTACGTAAAGCGTTTGCGGCCGGGGAAGATGAAGCTGGAGACTATTTGAAAGAGTTTTGTTTTGATGTGTTTAAGTGATCGACATCACCGATCATTGAATTATTTATGAACTCTCGCATTTAAAATTGCTAGCCACAGATTTCACGGATTCCACAATTAGTAGAAAACCAAAAAACCAATAGGTGATCATCTGTGGCAGTTACTACCCTCCCATGATCAACTTCGCAATGTCGTTGTAGAAAACAAACACCATCAGCGCTAATAAGATGGCCATGCCCACCTTGATCGCGTTTTCAAAAAACTTTTCAGAAGCCTCACGGCCGGTGATCATTTCATAGAGCAAGAACATCACATACCCTCCATCAAGCCCAGGTATGGGCAGCAGGTTCATAAAAGCCAACACCATCGAAAGAAGGCCGGTCATGCGCCAGAAGCGCTCCCAATCCCAGGTGCCCCCATAGGCTTTGGCCATACCGATTGGGCCAGACAGTGACTTCTTTAATGAAATATCACCTCTAAAAATTTTCCCAAACGCTTTGACTTGTGTGGTAATCACGTCAAAGGCACGGCCAGGGCCTAACACCACAGATTGACCTAATGAATAGCTAATACTTTTTTCGCCCTCGGGCGGAACAAGATATTGAGGGATGGCAAACCCGATATTGGTGTGTCCCTTAAAATATGTTTTGAATGCCAGAATTTCCGCACCGCGCTTTACTTTAAAGGAAAGCGAATCACCCTGGTGAGTTTTCAATTCTTGTCGTAGCTCATCAAAATAGGTAATTGGTTTCCCTTCAATCTCAACTATCAGGTCGCCAACCTTTAATCCAAGTTGGCCAGCAATTGAATCTTTGGCTACTTCATCAACTAATACCAGTCTTCGGGGTAATAAAAAACTTGCCAAGGCTTCTTTCTTTCCGAAATTTTCAATGAAGTTTGCGGGAATAGGTATTTGAATTTCCTGCTCTCCCCGTTGAACCGTGTAAGAAGAATTTTGCGAAAGAAGGGCATCCATTTTGGTTACATCATCAAAATACTCAAAATCCTTCCCATTGATTTTTAAGATTTTATCGCCCGTCTGGATTCCTATTTTTTGAGCCAACTCAAGGGCTTGAACTCCACCATGATTATTGACAAAATCATTTAAAATATATCGGTCGCCAATCACATAGGTCATGCCTATAAAAATGATGATGCCTACAATCACGTTCACGATAACGCCTCCCAGCATCACAATTAACCGCTGCCACGCTGGCTTTGATCGGAATTCCCAAGGTTGGACAGGTAATTTCAATTGTTCCTTATCCATGCTCTCGTCCACCATGCCGGCAATCTTTACATAACCACCAAGTGGAAACCAGCCGATACCGTATTCCGTGTCTCCTTTTTTAAATTTCAATAAAGAAAAATTAAGGACATTGGCCATCGGGAAAAGAAAATCAAAAAAGAGATAAAATTTCTCAACCTTGATATTAAATAACCGAGCGGCAAAAAAATGGCCACCTTCGTGAACTACTATTAAAATCGAAAGGCTCAACAAAAGCTGGGCCGTCATAATCATTCCTTCCATTATTGTTAATCGTTATATGTTAATCGTTGTTTGTTTACTAAATCATTTCCATTGCCCTTGCTCTTGTTTCGCTATCCGTTGCTAAATAATCCTCCAATGTTGGGCTCTTGATATAACTTGTTTTCGCCATACATTGTTCAATCACCCTCGTCATTTCAAAGAAACCCAAATTGTCCTTTAAAAATTCCGTTACCGCCACTTCATTCGCTGCATTGAGCACGCAGGGCATGTTTCCGGCTTTGCCCATTGCCTCAAATGAAAGCGCAAGATTACGAAAAGTTTCGGTATCGGGCTTTTCAAAAGTGAGCGTAGAATATTTTGCGAAATCAAACCTTGGAAAATCAGAAAGAAGTCGTTCCGGGTAGGTCAGGGCAAACTGGATGGGCAAACGCATATCAGGCAAGCCAAGTTGCGCTTTAATCGAGCCATCGCGAAACTGAACCAACGAATGAATAATGGACTGTGGATGAACCACCACTTCGATTTGATCGGCCTTTAATCCAAAAAGCCATTTTGCCTCAATTACTTCGAGCCCCTTATTCATTAAGGTAGCCGAATCTATTGTGACTTTAGCACCCATAGTCCAATTGGGATGTTTAAGTGCCTGAACTTTCGTTATCTCTATCAGGTCTGCTTTTTTCTTGCCACGAAAGGGACCTCCCGATGCGGTAAGAATTATTTTTTCAATAGGATTATGGAATTCCCCCACCAGGCATTGAAAAATAGCCGAATGTTCGGAGTCGATCGGGAAAATATTCACGCCTTTTTCCCTGGCTAATTTTGTGATCAGTTCACCCGCCACCACCAGTGTTTCCTTGTTGGCCAACGCAATATTTTTTCCTGACTCAATCGCTTTAATAGTTGGTTTCAAGCCTGCAAATCCAACAAGCGCAGTTAATACCAAATCAATGGTACTCATTTCAACAATGGACGCCAGCGCATTTTCACCGGCAAATACTTTGATATCCAATGGCACCAATTCTGCTTTGACTTTTTCGTACAAATCTTCATTGACAATAACCACGGCATTCGGCTTGAATTTCTTCGCCTGCGCTATTAATAGGTCCGCATTATTTTGGGCCGTAAGCACTTCCACTTCAAAATAATCCGAATGTGATGCGATAACCTCTAAGGCTTGGGTGCCAATTGAGCCCGTAGAGCCTAAAATCGCGATATGTTTTTTATCCTCCGTCATGCTACCTCATTAATGAACTATAGTGCCTTCCATTCAGGCCACGATTTAAATAAAAAATACCAATCCGAAAGATCGTATAAAAAAAGCTTACATAATTTTTAATAAAAAAAGGCCGAGCACGGATAGCATTAACCATATTCAAAAAAGCCAAATCCGTTAGTCCCCAATACAAATGAAAAAAAGCTTGGTGCCTTGAAAAGAATGATGGATCACGATCGTACTCATCTTGGATATCCTTTATAAACAAATCAGCTTGATCTGGATTATCTTTTTGCAAACAATCTTGACCATTCTCTCTTCTTTGTTGGGAAAGGAAACCTATGAGTAGGTGTAAATTAAGATTTCGTACAGTGACTTTTTTTCGCGTTACGGAGGTCTTCAATATCCTGTAAAAATAAAGAGGCTCTTGCAGATTAGTGGAAGGAAAACGATCTAAAATCCGGCACGATAAATCGGCATCCGCGTGGTTATCTATAAAATACAAACGATAAAAATCAGGAAACGCATTAATCACCTCTCTCCTCATGATTGTGGATGGCCCCAAAAATTGAGATTGATTTAATGCCGCTACTCTCAGTTGAATTAAGTCGGATTGTAACTTCATCTCGCGCACCAAATGCCCCTGTTCATCCATAGCCCAATACGAACTTCCACACATATAAAGTGAAGGATCTTCTTCCATTACTTCCATTTGTTTTTCCAATCGGCTGGGATGCGAAATATCATCAGCATCGGTAATAGTGAAAAAAGGAGTTGTGATTTTCGTTACAAGTCCGTTTACTGTCCTGACTCTGCCTTTGTTTTCTGTGTAAGAGAAAATTTTTATCCTGGAATCGTTAAAGGTTTTAATAATTTTCAATGAATTGTCTATGGAACCATCATCGACAATCCACAATTCAAAATCACGGAAGGTTTGGTTTAACAAACTTTCAATGGCATCACGAACAAACGCAGCAGCATTGTAAGTGGGCATGATAATGGTGAGTTGGGGCATAGTTCACTAAAAAGAAAGAAATATATGCTACTTAAAGGGTCGAGTGGATTTCTTTTAAATCAATTAAAAGAATGGGAAGTTCTTTTGTTACAGAGACCCAAACTGTTTCCAGATCAACGTGCAAATAGTCATGAATGAGTTTATCACGCATTCCCGTCATTTTCTTCCATGGAATGTCTGAATAGGCGCTTTTAAATTCAAGTTTTATTCGTTTCGTTGCCTCTCCGAATATTTCAAAGTTTCTTACCACCGCATCCTGTACCATAAAATGCATGTTGAAAGACTCCTCATTCATTCCGTCAGTATCGGAAAGTATACTTCGGATACTATCTAAAATATGATCGATGTAAACTTTATTCTCCTTCATGGGAGGATAGACAGATAATCTTTCTCCACATAGGGTCTAATATACTTGCTCAATGCCCCTTCGGTAACCAAATCAACTTTGATTCCTAAACTCTCAGACAAATTTTGCTCAATACCAACGAGATCCAATAAACTAATCTGAACACCAAAATCTACAAGAATATCCAAATCACTCTGAGGTCTATTTTCACCTCTGGCATAGGATCCAAAAACGCCTACCCTTTTTGGATGATAAGGCATTAGGTTTCTAATAATTAAGTCTTTTTGATCTTTGGAAATCATAAAGCAAATTTAACTATTTTAAACACTTCAGTAAATTCAGTTATCTGCCTTTCAATAAATACCACTTAGTTTCATTTGACCAAACGCAACTTCAATCGTATTAGTGGTAATTTTCCGTATGGATCAGGAAGCCGAACTAGACCTAATAAAAAAAGCAATGAAAGGCGATGCCGTTGCCTTCCGTTTATTGGTAGAAGCACACCAAGGCCTAGCGTATTCCATCGCGTTTAGGTTTACACGCAATGAACAAGAATCAGAAGACATTGTGCAAGAGGCGTTTTTAAAAATATGGAAGAATATTTTACGGTATGAGAGGGAGTTCCGGTTCAAAACCTGGCTTTCAAAAATTGTAACGAACCTCAGTCTTGATTATTTGAAATCAGCTTATAAGAAAAATAATATTGATAAAAACGCGAATGACTATACAATGATCGCTACTTCAGATGAGAACAAATTAGAGGCAGACGAATTGAAAGGTATCGTTTATCAACTTGCTGAACAGTTAACCAAAAAACAAAAAGCGGTATTTGTTCTTCGCGATCTTGAACAATTGGAATCAGAAGAGGTTTGCCGTATTCTGCAACTATCAAACGGAAACATGAAGAGCAATTTGTACTATGCACGATTAAAAATCAAGGAAGGACTACAGAAAATTTATAAAAATGATGAACTGCAACGATTATAAAAAAAGCATATTCCTATATGCTGAACTTTCCACTTTGGAAAAAGCAGAAGTAGACATGCACATTAAAGGCTGCGACAATTGCTTTGCCTTATTTCATGCCACTCAAAAAATGCAAATCAGCTTAAACCGAATCGCTCAGGTAAAAGTAGCTCCCGAAAATGCCGCAAAACTGACACGTGCTATAATGACCAAAATTAATGGAACGACAGCATCAAAATGGCACCACTTTTTTACACTATCGTTTCATTCTCCATCATTAAAAATTTCTTTAAGCCTCCTCTCAGCATTGATAATCGTGACGTTTTCACTTGAATCTTTTAACCATTCTATTCTATCAAAACAATTTTTGAAGCAACCGAGCCAAGGATCGGTCACCTTAGATTCCAAAGTTTTTCGCGAGAAAGCATCTCAAAGAAAAGGTAAGGCCTCGTTTTTTGTAGATTGTCTTTCACCATTTAAGTCCAATCAATATTCTCTGGAATGTTTAAAGAATAAATTTAAATGAAATCGAAACCTTCAAAAGACATGAGAAAAGTAAACATCATCAGCGCTCTTGGGATTGCCGTTATCATGATGGGCTGTGAAAATCCGATGACATTTCGAACCAAAGTAAATGAAGATGGTTCGCTTGAAAAAACCATTATTTTCGAAAAGGCAGAAGCGAAGACTGAGTTCAGCAATGTATTTGGGATCAGCGAAAAAAATAGCTGGATAGCCAGGGTAAATAAGCCGTATGACTCTGCTCGAGTAAAATCAAACAAGGACAATTTTAAAATCCAGTTCAGTAAACATTTTGATAGCGACCAGCAAATGAACATGGAACTCGACAAGCGAATGGATACCCTTTTTCAAATTCATGCCAAATTCGAAAAAAAATTTAGGTGGTTTTATACCTATATCCGCTATTCCGAAACGATTCGTCCGATCAACCGTTTCAAAATGGTTAACCCAAAAGATTTTTTCACAACCGAGGACAGCTTGTTTATTCAGCGACTTCCTGCAGAAGGAAAAACTATTTCGAAAGCTGACAGTGTCTCCTTACTTTTATTAAACGAAAAGGTAGCCGACCACTTCGCCAACATGGGATTGTTCAGAGAGATTTATCACACCCTGGAAGAGGTCATTAAAAGAAATTTAGCTGATAAAAAATGGCTTGACACACTCCAAAAGAACGAAGAGGTTATTTACAAGCTTATCGAAAAAGAAAATGGAATTAGCGATTTCGTAACGAAAGTGACGGACGACTTAAAAATTCCTTTACCAAAACTAAAAGCCACCAAAAACTTTAACGAGTTATCGAAAGAACTCAACGCCAGGATTAATTTCATGAGCTTCGCCCGCGATGGAAAATACAATAATGAATTTGAAATGCCATGGACCGTGGTTGCCTCCAATGCCGATTCGATCAATGGAAATAAATTGTATTGGCAACCCGTGGTTCAAAAATTTATTTACATGGACTATGAAATGTTTGCCGAAAGCAGGCGACTAAATTTATGGGCGGTAGTGGTGTCGCTTGCGATTATTGGCCTCACCGTTTTTGTGTTAAGAAAGAAAACTACTTAAAGCTGGTAACCGGTCAACTCAGTCGCAATCTTTCTATCGTTGCTTAATCGTGGCATTTTGTTTTGCACAAAGTCAATAATTTTCTTATACGATTTATTTTTGTCCTCAATCCGATCAACCAAAAACCGTAAGGTTTGAATATGACCCTGAATTCTCTCGTCTGATAAAAGATCTGTCTCAATAGTGGTGATTATTCAAGAACAAATTTACTCAACTCACTCGCTATTTTCCTATCGTTGCTTAATCGTGGCATTTTGTTTTGTCCACCCAGTTTGCCTTGTGATTTCATGTAGTCGATAAACGCATTCTTTTTTAAGGAAGTGATGATGAGCGTTCGCAAAATATTTCCCGCGATCAGATCATCGTAATACACATTGAGCTGGCGCAACTGATGATCCAATTCCAACGCAAAAGAATCTAAGTTGGCTGGAGGATTTCCAAATTCAATAAACCATTCGTGGTGCGGCATTCCTTCGGCAGGTGAAACATTGGGCGCTACCGTAAACTCGACCAACTCTACTTCCGGAAATTTTTGACATGTAAATTTCATGGCTTTCTCTACTTCTTCACCAATTACATGCTCGCCAAAAGCAGAAATAAAATGTTTAATCCTTCCGCTCACGATAATTCGGTACGGATGCTTTGAAACAAATTTCACGGTATCGCCAATCGAGTAGCCCCAAAGCCCGGCATTGCTATTGATCACCACCGCGTAATTCTTACCCAACTCCACTTCACTGATCATCAACCGCGAAGGTTTTTCATTAAAATATTCTTCCGTTGGAATGAATTCATAGAAAATCCCGGCATTTAAAAGCAACAGCAAACCTTCTTCGTTTTGCGAATCCTGGTAGGCAATAAATCCCTCCGATGCCGGATAGGTTTCGATGGAATCAACTTTCTTTCCGATCGTTTCAAAAAGTTTCGCGCGATAAGGTTCAAAATTTACGCCACCGTACACAAACATGGAAAAGTTGGGAAACACGTCTTTGATCTTTTTCCCTGTACGTTCCACAATCCGGTCAAAGTACATTTGCGCCCAAGGCGGTATGCCGGAAATCAACGTCATGTCAGCTTGGATAGTCTCGTCAATAATTTTATCGAGTTTCTCTTCCCAGTCCTCAATGCAATTGGTGGCGTAACTTGGTTTTTGATTGGTCCGCAAATAACCAGGCACATGGTGGTTCACGATTCCAGAAAGCCGCCCCGTTTTTATGCCTGCTTTCTTCGTCAACTCTGGACTCCCCGACAAAAAAATCAAGCCGCCATCAAGAAATGTGGCATTGCCGGTTTCATGCACATAACTTAATAAGGCATTTCGCGCTCCGTTAATATGATTGGGGACGGAATCTTTTGTGATCGGAATATATTTTGTGCCTGAGGTAGTGCCTGAGGTTTTCGCGAAATACTCCGGCTTTCCCTTCCATAAGATATTTTCTTCTCCATGAAGTACTTTTTCAACATACGGTTTCAATGCCTCATAATCCCGAACCGGAACCTGCTTTTTAAATTCTTCGTGAGATTTGATTTGCTCAAAGCCATGGTCAGTACCGAAAAGTGTTTTTTTTCCACCTTCCATAAGTGACTTAAAAACCTTTTGCTGATATAAATCAGGGTTTGAAGACCATGTTTTGGTTTCTTTTGCGATGAACGCAGCGAAGGGTTTTGCTAAAACAGAACGAATGCCCATGAGACAAAAATAGCCACAGATTCCAGAGATACCAGTGATTAAGATTTTTGACGAAAAATTAAAGCCTATTTTTTGGTCTTAAGTTCAAATAGTTGGCTGAAAGTGGGAGTTGTCATTTGTATAAACCCGCGAAAAACATACTTTTGCGGTCGGATTTTTTACCCCGAAAGCTTTCGGGGCTAACGATCCTCAAAAACCTAAATATCAACGAATTAACATAACTTTTCCCTCGCATGGCGAATTACGGTAAAATCACTCAGGTAATCGGTCCCGTTGTAGACGTGGCCTTTGACGATTCAGGCTCACACCTTCCTAACATTCTTGATTCCCTGGAAGTAACAAAAGGGGACGGCACCAGGGTTGTGCTAGAGTGCCAGCAGCATTTAGGCGAAGATCGTGTTCGCACCATTGCGATGGACGGAACGGAAGGCTTAGTACGTGGCATGAAGGTAACGGACACGGGCATGCCGATTAAAATGCCAATTGGAGATGATATTAAAGGACGACTTTTCAATGTGATCGGAGAAGCCATTGATGGTATCCCTCAGCCAAAAGGAAAGGAATCTTTGCCAATTCACCGCTCTGCACCTCGCTATGAAGATTTATCAACTTCTCAAGAAGTATTATTTACTGGAATTAAAGTAATTGACTTGATTGAACCCTACTCAAAAGGAGGTAAGATCGGCTTGTTTGGTGGTGCCGGTGTAGGCAAAACCGTGTTGATCCAGGAACTAATTAACAATATCGCTAAAGCTTACGCTGGTCTTTCTGTATTTGCCGGTGTAGGTGAGCGTACACGTGAAGGAAACGATTTGCTCCGTGAGATGATTGAAGCAGGCATTGTGGATTATGGTCCAGAGTTTATGAAATCTTTGCATGCCGGAGGTTGGGATCTTTCAAAAGTAGATCCAGAGAAATTAAAAGATTCTAAAGCCACCTTCGTGTTCGGACAAATGAATGAACCTCCCGGTGCACGTGCGCGGGTTGCCCTTTCGGGATTGACCGTAGCAGAATATTTCCGTGATGGTGACGGACAAGGCAAAGGAAAGGATATCCTCTTTTTTATTGACAATATTTTCCGGTTTACACAAGCGGGTTCTGAAGTGTCGGCCCTTCTTGGCCGGATGCCTTCTGCTGTGGGTTATCAACCTACTTTGGCCACGGAGATGGGTGCCATGCAAGAACGTATCACATCCACCAAACACGGATCGATCACTTCTGTTCAGGCGGTCTACGTTCCTGCTGATGACTTGACTGACCCTGCTCCTGCTACCACCTTCGCTCACTTGGATGCAACTACTGTATTGAGTCGTAAAATTGCTGAATTAGGAATTTATCCTGCCGTGGATCCTTTGGATTCTACCTCTCGCATTTTGCGTGCGGATATTGTTGGTGATGAACATTACGATTGCGCTCAGCGCGTAAAATTGACCCTACAGCGCTACAAAGAATTACAAGATATCATCGCCATCTTAGGTATGGATGAATTAAGTGATGAGGATAAATTGACGGTAACAAGAGCAAGACGCGTACAACGTTTCTTGTCGCAACCATTCCACGTAGCCGAAGCGTTCACAGGTCTGAAAGGTGCATTGGTGGATATTAAAGACACCATCAAGGGCTTCAATATGATCATGGATGGTGAAGTAGATCATCTGCCAGAAATGGCTTTTAACCTTGTAGGTGGTATTGAAGAAGCCATCGCCAAAGGCGAGAAGATGATGGCTGAGGCAGCCGAATAAAATAATTCAAGAATCAAAATTCCAAATTCAAAGTTTGGGATTTTGATTCTTAAACTTTGATTTTTTTAATTCCATGCATTTAGAAATTATCACACCCGAGAAAAAAATCTTTGAAGGAGACGTACATATTGCCACGTTCCCCGGAACCGATGGCTCTTTTCAGGTGATGAATAATCACGCTCCTTTGGTTTCCTTGCTTAAGGACGGCATAGTCGTTTACAAAACGAAAGAAGAAACGGAAGAGGTAAAAATTACCGGTGGTGTGGTGGAAGTACTTAAGAATAAAGTGATTGTCTTAGCGGATGGAATCCGGTACTAAATTTCTTCATTTCTTTCTTCTCTATTCGGATAATCTTTTTTGAATTGCTCCTGGTATTTTACAATTGCCTCCTCGTGATTGTAAGGAGCGGCCACAACATCTCCTTTTTCTACAGCCATAGCGGCCTTTCGTATTCGCAGCCTTTCTTTCGATGAGGTCGTTCGATCCGAAGCAGTAAACAAGAGTTGCGCAATTGCTTTTCTCCCTTCTTCGTTAGTATTGGAAAGAAAAATATCGAAGGTTTGTAATTGAGCTTCCAGCGCATCGCCTTCGAATGATGGGAGGACCTCAGCCAATTGATAAACCACAACAGGTAATGGCAAATCATCCACTGAACCGCCAAGGATAGCTTGACCTGAAAATTCGTTGAGGTCAGGGAGCGATTGATCGGATAGCGAATTTATCAATTCATCTAATTCGGAAAGAAGCTGGATAAGCTTGTCAGCTTCGGGATCACCATCAAACACGCGCACCGCATACACACCCACATTGCTTTCAGAGGGAAAGGCTGCCTGCTCTTTCACAATCTCTTTAATGGTATCAATCAGGATAAACTGAATCCATTGCTCGAACTTCATGGTTTCACTTCCAAATGCGCCCATGTTCTCAAATTTTTCTTCAGGCAAAGGAATTTCATCCCAACGATTGAGGGCTTTGAGCTCCGCTTCAATTTCATTGGCTTTGGAAAGGGTGTGTTTGTATCGATCAGTCAATTTTCTTTTTTATTTTTTTAACATGGGCAAAAAGTCCCTCGCACTTTTCTTCAAAATCCCGAATTCACGGAAACGATAGCCAAACACAATTTTAAATATGGTATTGGTGCTAGTAAACTGGATTTGCTCAAACCGGATATTACGTGATTGAGCGATGAGGCTTACTCCGCTGAAAAAACGCTCGCTGTTATACCCAAGGGCGAGACGCAAATCGATAAAGCTATTTATTGTGGTTTCGATTTTATCTTTCGTTGCAGATTGGTAATGCAGCCAATTATTTGCTGGGCCAATGGAGAGTGATCCATTAATAAAAAAGCTTTTTTTTAGCACCAACGTGTATGCATAACCTGGCGAAATACTAAACGTGGTGTAATCTAGTTTTGAGAAATTGGCATTCACTCCGAAAACGGGTTCATAGGTTGAACCATAAATAGCAGAGTCAGCCCGAAGGCTGTAAGTATTTAGTGTGCCCGCCAACGAAAATGAACCCCCACTTCTTATTTGACGTTCCGAAAAATTATAGGCTGCACGTATCGAATATTTATTTTTATTAAAAAAATAAATCCCATTTATCCCTGTATTCCAAATGCTTATATCTGGTCTTTGTGGATAGGGAATACCAAGAGGAACAGGTTTTTTCGAGTCTGTGACATAAAACCCATTATAGTTTTGGGTGAACAAATCAAGGCCAAAATTTTTTCCGAGAATATTGCCCTGCAGATCTGTTGCCCTTGAGTGTCCATACCGAAACTGAGCACTAGCCTTGGGCTGAACGGATAAGGTAAACTCAAATCCGATCTCAAAAACATACATACCAAAACCCATACCGTAGTTACCGTTGGGTTTATAGCTCAGTTTTTGACTGTTGTCTTTTTGAAGTTGAATGTCAAAGGAAGTGCTCCGCTGCTTTAGTACAGGCCAAAGAAAAAAATAGTCAGGAAAACGCTTTATATACTTAGCCCGAATAGAATCTGAAAAATTAAAGGAAAGGGAGTCGCTAAAGAAAAATGGAAATATTGTTATAAAAATTAGCCTTTTCATTTCCTAAAAATACCTCATCGGATTGTTAATCCAACTGCCTGAGCCTATAAACATTACAAGTTTTCAAATTCTCATTTTCTTATGAATTCCGTTTTGTGACCCGTTGTGCCGTTAAACGGATTTCTTCCCTCAAACTTTCTGGTTCAATAACCTCAAGCGTATCGCCATACGAAAGAAGTTCCATCACCAAATCGTGGGTAATAAACAATGTCAAACCAATGCGTAATTCATTCTCATCATCCATCAAAATCTTTTGCGACTCGTGCAATGGAAATGACTTGATGTACTTTCCCTGGAAAGGATCAAAAGAGAGCACAATTTCATCAGGGCTTGAAGCATTGGGTGAGATAATGCCAAAGCAATTTTTAAAAAGGCTGTTGGGGTAAAAATCCAATGGCCATTCAAATCGTTCCTGTGTGATTTCGAGATTCTGAACGCGATCCAGCCCAAAGGTTTTTATCGTCTTGTCCTTTTGGTCCTTTGCAAGCAGGTACCACCGTCCTTTAAATTCCTTTAACGCATAAGGCTCTGCCATTCGTTTTGTGGGCTCCTCATATTCATATTTCTGGTATGCGTATCGAATTTTCGAATGGTTTTTTATGGCATGGAGCAGTCCATAAAAATTTTCCGCGCCTTGCGGTTTTCGCCTTTCAAAGTAAATGAACTGCGAAAGATCGTCTGTCAGATTTAGGGCGTTGAACATTTCGAAGGCTTCCAAGAGGCGATCGTTGGTATCGCTTATTGCGTCTTCCGCTATAAAATAAACCTTACGGGAAAAATCATATTGGATGTCCCGGTTGAAAAGCGAGCGAATATCATTAAGGTCGCGTTGAAAAGTGCGATTAGAAATCCGCAAGTCTGATTCGCGAAGCTCAGACTCACGGTCGAGATAGTTGCTGATCTCTTTAAAAGTAACATTGCTTTTCTGAATCCGCTTGATTATAAGCAGATAGCGTAAAATCGATTCGCGCTTGGCCATAGAAAATAGTTATTGGTACAAAGCTACTACCCGCATACGACAAAGTATGTCCTGGTCTATTCAAGCTACACGCGCCATACTAAAACCAATCGGATTCCTTTTTGAGGCGACTTGGAACTCGGGCTCATCTACATGATAAAGTTCGGCAAGGGTCATGGGCTGCGAGACCATAAAATCATTTGTACCAAGTTTAGCCAGTAACGCTCGTGATTTTTCAATGGACAGCGGGCCAAACTCGTACAATGCCATCAGGCGGCCTTTGCGCAAAAGTGCCTTATCAATGTTGGTAACGGGGGTATTGAACGTGCAGATAAACTGGATGCCCAGGCTGGTGCCAAGAAGTCCATCGGTTAAATTTAATAGCGTGGAGATGCCCGAATTCTTATCCGTGTTGCGCGACACCAGCAGCTCTTCCGCATCTTCAATGATGATAATGGAATTGGGGTGCGCCACCAGCAATCCTACAAACCCCGGATCATCCAAATTTCCGGCCAGCCGTGGCGAAAGGAAGATCACTTCTTTTTTTATTGAAGCTGTGAGGTAACGGATATACGTGGATTTGCCTGTGCCGGGCAAGCCGTGAAGCAAAACCAGCCCGCCTTTATTTTCGTGCTTCAAACTTTTAAGAAGGTCTTTGTGCAAAGGCAATAGATCATCGTTATAGGTTTCGTTTAGTTTCAGCGATAGCTTTTTATTTTTGATAGGCTTCAGCTCAAAACCTTCCTTCCCCTGCACTACTAAGCTGATCTCGGAGGTAGCTATTTTTTTTGCGAATTTCCGGATAGCCGCTACCAGCAACACAACTTCATCTTCTTTATCAAAACTTATCTCCACGTATTCATCCTCAATTTCGATGTAAATGATAACGCTTTTTGCAAGTATGTACGCTAAGTTTTCTTCAAAGATTAGGGTGCGTCTTCCTTTTTTGTAACGTTGATAGGAGTATTTTTTTACGATCTCTTTATCCAGCGTAGCCTCGAGCCATTGCGAAAGTTTTTTGCCATCTATACCGTTAAAAGTTTTCCAGTTGGGGATGGATTGAAAATAGGAACAAAAAACCCGCTTCCAGTTTATGCCATGATCAAACCCGCTGAATAAAGTTTGAGGCGATACTTTTAATCTGAGCTGGTTTTGTTGGCTTGTGTTTATTTCCTTTGGCTGCCCGCTTGATTTCATAGACCCTTGTTTTTATTTCAAAACTAAAGGCGGAGTAGGACAAGGGGTGGCGGGGTTAATAGTTTATCCTTATATATTTCTATTCGATAATTTTCAAATCCTTTGACCATTCTGAGAATCCAAAAGAATTATAAAAATGCTCGAACAAAAATAAGACTCTATTTTCTACACCTTGTTGCCATGCTATTCTTCTTTTTTCAGGCCATTCCCGTGGCTCACCCCCTGCTTTTTTCCATAGATCAAAATCATCAAGATTTATGAAAGACGCAGAAATAAAATCTCTATTTGACTTGAATAAAAGCTCTTTTGCGACAGAATCTAATTGTGAGCCATCTTCATTCATTCTCATTTTATTGGTGTGACAATTATCTTTGTCAGAACGATTTGCCCAACTTGGCCAAATTCTCAGGTTACCAATTGAATTTATGTATAGATAACGATTATTACCGATAAACTTATCAATATCTTGCTTGTCAGCAATTCCAGTTTCTGGATACCTTGAAATTAAGTGAGAATAAGGAACTATATGGTCGCAATCATAGGGCGTATCATAAGCATCATTGCTCATTGGATCATACCCCACAAACCATTTGGAAACATATTCTCTCTGAAACCAAAGAAGCAGCTCTTTTTTTGGCCAAATATTCCAAAAAACATTTCTAAAATCTCTATAAATATCGCCCGCATCACCCATTACCTCATCCCAGTTACGAAGAAATCCTTTAGCATTTTCGATTAAGGTAGTTTGGAAGTTTTCAACATTCGGAATTTCAATTGCAATTTCATCAATTAACCATTGCTTGTAAATTTCAAGGTCAGGGAATAAATCATTGTTTATTCTTAAAAGTTCAACAGCCTTTTTCGATGCCTTATTATAATCAGTGACACCAAGAAATGAATATATCAAATAACGAAGTATCGGTTTTCTACTTCTTTCATCATTATTTGAATCATTATTGTAAAGCCAAATGAGAATTGGGTGAACCATTGTAGGTTTTATTGAAAGCAAAAGTTTTCTCGGCAGCCCAATATCTTGATTTCCTCTGTATGAAACTAAATACAGAAATCTTTCAACTATTGAATGAAAAGTGGGCTTGTCATTTGATGGTGTTAAAAGGTTTTTCATTGCATTTAAAAACGAACCCGAACCCTCCTTTTCCCCAATCCACTTTCTAAAATTCGAAACATTTGAATTCGCATCATCATTTTTATCTAGGTTAAAACGGGCTATCCTTGTTGCCGCCATCACAACTTCAGTTGAAGAAAATAGATAGCCAATACCTTCATCAGTCACAATTTTCGAGACTAGATCATAAGCCTCATCCCAACTAGACTTTAATAATGAATATGCCAGCTCTTCTCCATTCAAAGGTGTTCCAGCTGAATTTATTCTTCTAAATAATACTTCGACAGGGTCTTGAACTTGCGAAGAACCATTTGCCTCATTTTGCCCCTTTCTTTGCTCTTGAAAAAGAAATGTTACAGCCCGTATTCTCTTACAAGGATCTGATGAATCAAGCAAATTCCTTATTGCATCAATAATCAAAGAAAAATGTTTTGTAGGTTCTGAATTTGACTCTAAACGGAATCTTTTTGGAATAAATTCTAAAACCTTTTTCCACTCCGGTTGAACAAATCTTTCATTATAGCCACCACATAAAGCAATTAAAGAATCAAAAGGCATTGGCAAGTTGCTTTTTAAAGGCCACGAATATTTATTACAATAGTCCTCACCTTTATCGCAAAGATTTAATTTAACATCATAATCATACCGAATGCTATCACCATAAAGATCCCTTCTTGCATCGTGTTTTAAATTTTCACGTAATTTTTCATGAGGATTCTCGTTATCCATTCCCCAAGGTTGATATTTTGTTATCAGCCGAAATAAAAATTGGCGGTCATTAAATTCAGAATTGTCGAATAATAATCTAGGATCTAAATCTATCCATAATCTTGAATCCGAGTTTGGTTTAAAGCCAAGTAAAATGGCTCTTGTCCGTTGTTGTCCATCTAAAAGAAAATAACCATCATCACGTGATTTGGTCTGCTCTTTTGAATAAATGCTTCTAGTTGTGTCTGCTTTTTTTCTTGGTGATAACAAAAAACTACCAATGGGAAAACCTCTCAATATTGAATCCCACAACCGCTCTACTTGATACGAATTCCACACCGAGTTTCTTTGTATGGGTGGAAGTTGAATACTCTCATAATCAGAATTCGCTTTATCTAAAAACCAACTTACGTAATCTGTAATGGGTTTAAAGTCAATGTCTGCCTTTGAAAATAGTTTGGTCATTTTGCATTAGGGTTATCTTACATCACTATTTGCGACAAATTAAATTTACGAAAGTTTTCAATAAAGCCTCGCCTTCGTAATACTCGCAATTTCATTCGTGGTTTAGCGCAATGTTTTTAATTCTTCAGTGGTATTATACTGATCAACCTGTGAGCCGGAGGGTGAACAAATCTATGCACCAATGCTAAATATTCCTCCTGTTATGGTTTTCGATAACTACCTGGTTTTTTTTATCGTCTTAATAGGATTGGTTAGCAGTCAAAGAATAAGTTCGGCACCATACTTCAAAACAAACTTGGCTACTTCTTCACCAGCAATTAGTCCAATTGGTTTGTTAAGTTTATTGCAAAGTGCTTCAATTGCTTCTTCTAAATTTTTTGTGCTTTCCGCTGTCGTGATTATCAAACCCGTTGTCGCTTGAAATTTAGCCATTGCATCTTCTATTTGCTCAACCGCATGGGTTTCCCAATGCTGTCCGATGAAAGATTTTACCTGCACAACAAGCTTCTCTTCTCTCTCTAAATTGCTAACAGATAGTCCGGATTTATATGTAACAATTAAATCTGCCCCATTATCAGTTCCCTGGCCTTTTTGCTTACCATGTTCAATTACACTTAAAACACTGGGCACTTTGCGTAACACTTGAGCAATGAAATTTTCGAGCTTATCAGCTGGATGCGTCTTCTGAATTGTGTTTGTGATATCCTTAAGTAATGGAGCTAAATCTTGCTTTAGGTAAAATATACCAACACTCTCACCATCCTTTTTCCCAAACGATTCCGCTTTGAAAAGTGCCATGTTATTTTTTGTTAACTAGGTTTTGGTTTCCTCCTTAAATAGATAATCAACTTACATTTCTCGTGAATATTTCCTACGACAATCTTGATTTTGTAATACTGGCAATCTCGTTAGCCGTTGTCCGCAGTGTTTTTAGTTCTTCGTTGGTGTTGTATTGATCCACCTGTGAGCCGAGTGTGAACAAATCGATCAGCGCACCAAAGCCAAACACACCGCCTGTGATAATCCAAATAATTCCCGTACCGATTTTCCAAAGATAAAAGCGGTGAAGACCCAGCCAGCCAAAAATACTGATGAGCCAAAGAAAATACGCGAACCCTTTTGATTTCATAATGATTTGAAATTAAGTGCTGCCTACTCTGTTCAGTTTTCGGCTTCCCTGTGATGAATCCAAAAGTAGAAGGTGCCTGCGCCAAGGGGTGTCGCGGTGAAAATATTTATGAATTTATGATAGGGTTATTCATAAGTTCCATTCGTCCTCCTTGTATTGTATGAGCGTAGAACTGCCATCAGGAAATATTTTCCTATTGTCTTGGTTGTGCATCACGATATCAAACCAAATCATATTTACTTCATAAACATGATCTCCCAGATGCGATTGATCGAGCAGATCGTGCATCAGGTAACAATACTTTTCATCTAAAGCTGGCCAGCCGGGTTCTGCCCAGTCTTCTTTATCACACAAAAGGTTGTATTCCTTTTTTTCGGGCAATAAATCCTGGGCGTTGAAAGTTGTCCGGTAAGTATGTGCCGGATCTCCTTCATTGCAGGAGATGTAGTAATCCACTTCAACTTCCACCCTATAATCAACCGTAAATAATTCACCGTTTTCTTTTCTTAGCTCGCAATGCCTCACCAACTCAAGAGCTCGCGCTACAATCTGGTGTTCGCGAACAGTGAGCATTTTGTTCAGCTTGTTAAGGAATTCTATTTCGGCAGGTGTCAACGCTATCGCTTTGTATTCCTCTCCGCCTAGGGTTTGCAAACTTTTACGCACCGCTCCATAAAACCAAAATTCAGGCTGTTCTCCATTTTGAGATTTCGGATTTGCAAGATGTTCGTCAACGGCAGTGATAAACCCTTGCATCCCCACCTCCATCTGTTTGGCCATCGGAATGCCAATAACCTGTTCATTTTGTACGGTGTTCAAAATGTACGGCATCTTCAACAGGCACAAATGAACCAGTGCCACCTTATCGCCTTGTTCAATTTTCTTTAGCAATTGGGTTTCGTTCTGGTCAATCAGAAAAGTTGACCGGATAAATTTTACATCTATTATTCGATTTTGCATGTGCCTTATGATTAAGGCACAAATGTGGCAAGGGACTAAGCCAAGGGGTGGCGGAGTTCTATTTCATTAGTTGGTTTGAATGAATTGTAGTAGCTACAATATATACTCACTCAAATCCCTATTCTTGATCAACCCATTGAGTTTTTCTTTTACCATCGCTTTGGAAATTTTTATTTCGCCCGAAGAAATTTTATCCGGAACGTCAAATAAAAATTCGTTGAGCAGTCGGCTCATGACGGTATGCAGTCTGCGCGCACCGATGTTTTCAATTTCGGCATTGATATCAAAAGCGGTTTGCGCCACCTCGTTGATCGCTTCATCATCAAAGGAAATTACAACATCTTCAGCCGCAAACAAAGCCTGATATTGGCGGGTAAGTGCGTTTTTTGGTTCTTTCAATATCCTCACAAAATCATCCTTCGTAAGATTGTCTAATTCCACTCGGATTGGGAAACGTCCCTGCAATTCTGGAATCAAGTCAGAAGGCTTTGAAATATGAAAGGCACCGGCCGCGATAAACAGCACATGATCGGTATTGATCACACCGTGTTTGGTGTTCACCGAGGTACCTTCTACAATAGGCAATAAATCGCGTTGCACCCCTTCCCTGCTCACATCCGGACCACTGCCGCCTTTCTTGCTCGCTCCCGAAGCGATCTTATCAATTTCGTCAATAAAAATAATTCCCGCATCTTCTGCCTTGCGGATCGCCTCCTCTTTCACTTCATCCATGTCGATGAGTTTGGCCGCTTCTTCTTCCAACAACACTTTCCTCGCCTCGGCCACCGTCAGCTTTCTTTTCTTGGGCTTTTTAGGCATCATGCCACTGATCATCTCCTGCAGGTTCATCATCGACACTTCATCCATCATGCCCGCTCCGATCATACCCACACCCGGGGCACCGCTCTGCTTAATATCAATTTCAATTTTTCTGTTTTCCAGTTCGCCATTTTTTATCTTCTCGCGAAAGAGCGTCCTAGTGCGCTCGTTCAGCTCCGCATCGTCCTTTGGTGGTTGCTCGCTTTGACTTCCATCTGTTGTTGTAATGGCGAAGCCTGCCGACTTGCGCATGGGTGGAATGAGGGCATCCAAAATAATTTCTTCAACAGCCTGAGCCGCCTTTTCCTTCACCTCTTCTTTCTTTCGCGTTTTCACCATGTTCACGGATTGCTCTACTAAATCGCGCACCATGCTCTCAACATCACGACCCACATAGCCCACTTCTGTAAATTTAGAAGCCTCAATTTTCACGAAAGGGGCATCAGCAATTTTGGCAAGCCGTCTTGCAATTTCAGTCTTCCCCACGCCCGTGGCGCCAATCATCAGAATATTATTCGGAATGATTTCATCTTTCATTTCCGCATTGGCATTCATTCGCCTCCAGCGGTTGCGCAAAGCAATGGCCACGTTTCGTTTCGCCTCGTTCTGCCCCACGATGTATTTATCAAGTTCGGCAACAATTTGCCGGGGAGTAAGATAAGATGTATTTAGCATCAGGGAATAGTTAATTGTTATTCGTTAATGGTCTGTAGGTAATTGCAATTCGTTTCACTATTAACAATTAACTGTTAACAGGCACCGGACGATCGGGTAAAACAAACTCAAGGGGCTTGGCTACTTTGTCTTTAAGCAGCGCCAATTTCAATACCTCATCCACGGTATCTACGTAGTAGAACGTGAGCCCCTTGATATAGTTTTTTTCTATCTCCTGAATATCCCTTTTGTTCTTTGAACTCATGATGATCTCCTTGATGCCGCTTCGCTTTGCCGCCAAGATCTTTTCTTTTATTCCACCTACCGGCAAAACCTTTCCGCGCAGCGTAATTTCACCCGTCATGGCAAGGTTAGCTTTTACTTTCCTTTGCGTGAACGTAGAGGCCAAAGAAGTGAGCATGGTGATTCCAGCGGAAGGCCCATCTTTGGGCACCGCACCGGCAGGCACGTGAATGTGCAAATCATAATTCTGAAAAATACGATGATCTATTTTTAAGGACTCGGCATTCGCCTTCAGGTAAGACAACGCGGCCGTGGCCGATTCTTTCATAACGTCTCCCAATTGTCCGGACAGCGTGAGGACACCTTTGCCCCGGCTTACACTCGACTCGATAAATAAAATATCGCCACCCACCTGAGTCCAGGCCAGGCCAGTTACCACACCAGCAATTTCATTGCCTTGATAAAGTTCTTCGTCAAAAATTTCACCGCCAAGGATTTTTACTACTAATGCGGGTGTGATTTCCCCTGGTAGTTTTTCGTCCATCGCTTTTGTTTTTGCAAAATGGCGCACCACCGATCCAATTTTCCGTTCCAAATTTCTTACTCCCGATTCACGTGTGTAGGCTTCGATTACTTTAAGAACGGCTTCTTTCAAAAACTTTACATCCGCCACCTTTAGCCCATGTTCCTTTATTTGTTTCGGAATCAAATGCTTAATGGCAATCTGAAGTTTTTCTTCCACCGTATAGCCCGTCAGTTCGATGATCTCCATCCGATCCCTTAGCGCAGGCTGGATAGTTTCTAAGGAGTTGGCGGTAGCAATAAACAAAACTTTTGACAAGTCGTATTCTACTTCGAGGTAATTATCTGCAAAGGCATTGTTCTGTTCAGGATCCAGCACTTCTAATAAGGCAGAAGAAGGGTCTCCCCGAAAATCGGAACGCACTTTATCAATCTCGTCAAGCACAAATACCGGGTTGGATGACTTTGCCTTTTTTATGTTGTGCAGAATTTTTCCGGGCATAGCCCCAATGTAAGTCTTGCGATGCCCTCTGATCTCGGCCTCGTCATGAAGCCCTCCAAGAGACATCCGCACATAATTTCTGCCCAGTGACTTTGCGATGGATTTCCCTAACGAAGTTTTTCCTACGCCAGGGGGGCCATACAAACACAAGATGGGGCCTTTCATGTCCTTCTTCAATTTAAGCACGGCAAGGTATTCCAGTATCCGGGTCTTCACTTTAACTAACCCAAAATGATCTTTATCGAGTATCTTCTTTGCCTTTTTCAAATCGAAGTCGTCAACGGTGCATTCATCCCACGGTAAGTCGAGCATAAACTCAACATTATTCATCATCACCGGAAAATCAGGTGCCTGTGGGTTGGTGCGCTGCAGTTTATCAAGTTCTTTATTAAAATGATCTGCCGCTGCTTTAGGCCATTTTTTGTCCTTTCCGCGTTTACGCAATTTTTCGATTTCCTTATCAGGACCATCGTAGCCCAACTCATCTTGTAATACTTTGATTTGTTGACGTAAAAAATAATCGCGTTGCTGTTGGTCGATGTCCGTATGTACCTTTTTCTGAATTTCATGCTTGATCTCCAGCATCTGTATTTCTTTGAGCATGTATTGCAGTAAAAGTGTCCCGCGATCGATGATATTGGCAACTTCTAATATTTTTTGTTTGTCGACTACATCTACATTCAAATTTGAGGAAAGAAAATGAACGAGAAAGGCCGTACTATTGATATTGTCAAGGGCTACTTGCGCTTCTTGCGGGATGTCCGGATTCAGCTTCAATATTTTAAACGCGGCATCCTTTAGGGATTGCACGAGTGCCTTCACTTCCTTGCTTTGCAAATCAAGGGTTGGTTCTGTTTGCAGTTCAATGCGGGCCGTCAAGTAGGGTTCTTCTCCTAAAAATTCCTTAATGGCAAAACGATTTTTTCCTTGGATGATGATCGTGGTATTGCCATCGGGCAACACCAACATTTTGATGATGCGCGCTACCGTGCCGAAACGGTAGATGTCTTCAATTATGGGGTCTTCTTTTTGCTTGTTCTTCTGCGCAACTACACCAATGATGCGGTTATCTTGATAGGCATTTTTGATGAGGCGTATTGATTTTTGACGCGTCACCGTGATGGGGATAATCACACCTGGAAATAAGACGGTGTTTTTTATAGGAAGGATTGAAAATTCCTCAGGCAAATCTTCCGGCCGGATGTCAACTTCCTTTTCTGGATTGATGAGTTGAATCAGTTCTTCCGATTCTTCGTGTTCGATGGGTGCTAAGGTTATTTCTTTAAACATAAATGAGTGCCAATTTGACACAATAAAGTTGTGTCACCAATTAAATTTACAAAGACTTCCTTATAGTCAATCGCTATGCCAGTATTTGAGCCATTCTGCCCTGCACATTAAAATTGTTTGTATATCACACATTTTTAAGCGACTTTACGGTAAACGATTGTAAAACAACGATCAACAAATCAAGTGAAATATCCGTCAATAGAGCAGATTAATCAATGAAAACATTTTTAAATGCACTTTTGATAGGACTGGGCTGCCTTTTGGTTACCCATGCCTTTTCGCAAAAGAAAAAGTTCAAAAAAGCAGAGATTATCCAGCTAAAAGATTCTCTTACCTCATTCAGCCAGTCTGACATCTTCGAGTTCCCTAACGTAAATAAGTTGCGCTACTATTCCAATGCCGCTCAAATAAAACAAATAAAACAATTGGAGGCTGCCGGTAAAGAATCTGAGATGTACTTTGCCTTAAGAGCATACGTAAAAAAATTTGGGATTGAAAATTTTGCCGAAAACGTACCCATGATTTGGAAACTCGCGAAGCTTTCTGAAAAATATGGTCCCGCGGGGGAATCCATTTTACTTTTTAAGCTCGTAGTAAAACACCATCAACAAGGAATCAATATTAACGATCTCTACAAAAAATACGACAGCGTAGAAACGAATAAAAAAGAATACTATGTGCCGCTCGAACATTACTATGAATTAGTAAACTATCGAAAAGAAATTGACACACTCAAACCACCCCGCTCTGTTCTCACCCCTATGGGAGAAAACATTAATTCGCCTAAAGAAGATTACGGGCCTGCCATTGGCAATGTAGATTATGTTTTGCTCTTCACTTCAAAAAGAAATGAGCCTGCTTTTCCTTCTGGCAGAGGAAAAGAACGCACCTACAATGAAGATATTTTTTTTAGTATGAAAATGGATGGAGGATGGATGCCGGCCAAAGGATTTAACACCATCAATACTGAATACAATGAAGGTTCGGCCTGTCTAAGCCTTGACGGGAAATATTTATATTTTTCACGCTGCAATGCGCCCGGCACGTTGGGCGTTTGCGACCTGTATGTGGCGCATTTAAATAAAGACAGTGTTTGGGCCGACATCAAAAATTTAGGCCCCAATGTAAACAGTACAGGCTGGGATTCGCACCCCTCTGTAAGCCACAGTGGCGACACCTTATTTTTTGCCAGCAACCGACTTGGTGGCTTTGGTTTGTCGGATATTTATTTTTCGGTAAAAGATCAAAAAGGAAATTGGGGACGTGCCCAAAATGCGGGACCGATCATCAATACAGCGAAAAGTGAAGTGAGTCCTTTTTACCATCACAAATCCAATGTGTTGTATTTCAGCTCCGATGGACACCCGCTAAATTTTGGTGACTTCGATATTTACAAATCCTATCGACTGAAAAACACTTGGGGCGAGCCATTAAACATAGGGCCTCTGGTGAATGGAGCAGGCAGTGAATACTATTTCACCATCGACTCCAAGAGCCAGGAAATATACTATGCCCGATCCTCTGAAGACGATATCAAAAATTTAGATTTATTTTCTTTTCCTGTGCCGATGGAAGCCCACCCGGAAGCCGTGGCCAAACTAAAAGGGCACGTAAAAGATCGTCAAGGCAATTCAGTGAAAGGAATAGTTTCGGTAATTGATTTAGACCAGGGTGTTGAAGTAGCCCCTAAGTTTTTGCGTGAAGATGGGTCTTATGATTTTAGTTTAATTAATAAAAGAAACTATCTTCTTATCATTCAGGGTGATGATTTTTTTCGAATTGAAGAATTATTTTTTATGGAAGGCGACCGCGAAGCTAACAATGTGGTCGAGCCCATCGAAAGTAAAATTGCTTTTGAATCGTTGGAATTTGAAAATGGAAAATCAGATATTCTTGAGCACATGCATAGTGACCTCGCCAAGCTGGGCAATTTCTTGATCGACCATCCAGAAGAGAAACTTAAAATTTCAGGACATACGGATTCGTCTGGCAACGAAGACCTTAATTTACAGCTCTCACAATCCAGAGCAGATGCCATAAAAACATTCCTTACCGAATTTTATAAAATTGATTCGAACCGCATTACCGCTATTGGCTATGGCAGTTCCAATCCTATTGTAAAAGAAGTTACTGACGAGGATAAAAAACTTAATCGAAGGGTAGAGTTTGAATTGGAAAAAAATTAACGATTAGGTTTTTCTATGCAAAATTTTGAAATCGTTCCTACGCAAGTTGCTGATTTAGAATTTATCCATTGGCTTTTTGAAGAGGCCATTGCCTACCAACGAAAAAAGGGATTTCCCGTTTGGAACGGCTATGACAAAATGGTTTTACAAAAGGACATCGCCCTAAAGCGACAATATAAAATAATAATGCACGGAGAGATTGCCTGTATTTTCAGCATCCTTGATGCAGATGAATTGATATGGCGACAAAAAGAAACTGGCAATGCAGTCTACCTACATCGCATTGTTGTGAACCCTAAACTCAAGGGCCAAAATCATTTCCAAAAAATACTTGACTGGTCGATAACTTACGCTATTGCCAAAAACAAAATATTCATAAGAATGGATACGTGGGGAGACAATCCCAACATCCTGTCTTACTACAAAACATTTGGTTTTTATTTGATTGAATACTACACCACGAGCTGCGCTACTGAATTGCCAGTGCAGAACCGAAACTTGAACCTTGCTCTTTTAGAACGAAAGGTTAATTCATAGTCACCATCGCTACTGAAGCAACCGGACAATCTCTTCGGCTTCGATGGCGATATCGTCTTCTCCAACCTCATCGAACGGATTTTCCAAATGATCCCCAATATTATCAAGGCTCACCAAAATGAAACTATATAGCACCGGCATAACATATTCCAGTTGGGCCGAAAAATCTTTAAAGGTGCTGGCAAAATACGGCCCATAGATAATTGGAAACGAGTAAATGAAAACTTTGCTATAAGCTCTCAGTGTGATCGGTGTGCGGTAGCGATGAACAATTCGGATATTATCAAAAGCTATAATCATTTTACTGATGTATTGGCTCAACCTGGAAATCTCTCCACTTTGAACTCCAAAATTGCGGAATTCCATTGTAAGCGTGGATAGTCTTGAAAAAAGCCCATAAATCTTCTTTTCGTATTCATCCCATTCCGATTTAGAATTCACTTTCAACATCGTTTTCAAGGTAAATAGCAACTCACGAATGAGTGAACGGGCTTCTTTCGATAAATTATTTTCTTTATTCGAGGGCCAATCGCGGGATGCATAATAGAGGGCAAAAGCATGACCTTTGAAATCGGAGAGACGTTGCAAAGCCGTTTCTCTCCGGGTATAGGCCGAGCCAATGCTGAATACTACTGGAAAAACAATAGCCACACCTACAAGCATATCGGGGAAATCAGCCACCTATCCAAAATGAAAGCACAAATAACTAGATAACACCGCAAGAGAGGTGACGATAAAGGTCTTATAGTTTATAATCAACCGAAAGCTTTTGATAATTTTTATCATACCTGAATTTTATGGATTGCTATCTAATATTTGAAAAAGAAGTTGACATTAACAAATGGTTAGCATTGCAAGAGCCTCTTTTTCAGCCCCTAGTTTTTCGTATCCAAATTTGGTAAAATAAAGTCATCCAGCGCGCTTGGTAATATCATCATAGCCTCAATATCTTTAACAGTGCGAGGTGCTGAAGATGAGAGATGTTCGTAGCCTTCTTTTGTAACCAGATAATCATCTTCAATACGCACTGCAATTCCCCACCATTTCTTATCGCACGCAGAATTATCCGGTATATAAATACCGGGCTCAATGGTGATCACCATATTCTCCTCCAATTTTTCATACAATCCTCTATCGTGCACATCAAGCCCGATGTGGTGGCAACATCCGTGTGGATAGTACAGGTGTTTATCGGTTTCGTTCTGGATAATGCCAAGTTCTTTTAAACCCTTGTTGATTACCGATCGAGTGGCCAGCGTAAGTTCGCGGAAGGGAGTTCCTGGCTTGCAAATTTTCATGGCTGCTTCCTGGGCTTTGAACACCAACTCGTAAATCTGCTTTTGTTCGGGTGAAAATTTCCCGTTTACGGGGATGGTTCTGGTAATGTCAGCAGAATAGCCATGAAACTCAGCACCCAAGTCCATCAGGATTAGCTCGCTACTGGAAATACTCGGCTTGTAGTTTTCTTCATAATGCAAAATGCATCCGTTATGGCCCGCGCCAACAATGGAAGGATAACCCAAATCTTCCGCCTGATATTTTTTAAAAACAAATTCATGAATTCCCGCTATTTCGCGCTCGCTCATACCGGGTTTGATCGCTTTCATAACTTCCACCTGGCCAGCACAAGAAATGCGCACCGCCTTGCGCACCATCTCCAATTCTTCTTTTGTTTTAATTCCTCTAAGGTCATCCATGATCACATCCAGCGTACTCATATCCAGGTTGTTTTTTTTAGGTTCAACAGCTAGCGAAGATTTGTTTTTCTCCTGATAACCTACTTTTGATTTGAATTGAACAATCAAATTATAAAGGTCAGCCGAGTCGCGTGGGTTGTCGCGCACATCATTTTGAAAATCAAAAAACAGAATGGATGCAAATTTTGAGAAGTCGATGTTGTATTTTCTGAATTCCGAATTATTATAAGCCTGCTCAAAACTCAATAAATCTTTTACACCCTTCTCCCCTAACCTTCGTCCAGTCCACATCTCGCGAAGTTCGTTGCGCGGTTCCACAAAAAGGATTTCATCGTAAGGCGCGCCCTTGCCCGAAGTCTGGTTTTCCTTGAAAACCAATAACACAGCGTCAGGCTCCTTATATCCCGTGAGGTAATAAAAATCAGGGTCTTGGTGATACACATAATCAACATCGTTGGCCCTGTTGCGCACCGGATTGGCAAAAAATACCGCGACCGAATTGAGCGGCAATTTTTCTCTAAGTTTTGCTCTTCGCGCTTTGTAAAAAGCTTTGCTCAAAAAATCATTCGGCAGATCTGCATTTTGTGCCGTTGCGGATATAGTGTAAAAGATAACTACGATGTAAAGCCAAAGATATTTCATGAAGAAGGGATTTCTAAAGTAAAAAGATCAAGTTCAAGGTTTCAAGTTATAAAAAAGAACCTATTTTTATAGTTCACTTTAATACCTCTATGCCAAATATTACCATTCTTTCTGCCAGCATCCGAGCCGGTCGCAAAAGCCATCGGGTGGCGTTGTTCTTTAAAAAATTTATTGAAGCAAATAAGGTGGGGGCCGTTGAACTCCTTGACCTAAATACCTATCAATTTCCTGTTTTTAATGAACGGTTGAAATTTCTAAACAATCCGCCAACCGCAGTTGTAGAATTTGCGGAAAAAATCAAAGCCGCTGATGGTGTGATCATCGTTACCCCGGAATACAATGGCGGCTACCCGGCCAGCTTGAAAAACGTAATTGATCTGTTGTATCAAGAGTGGCATCGCAAACCGATTGCCATCTCAACGGTCTCGGATGGTGTTTTTGGTGGAACGCAAGTAATCACCTCACTGCAATTCACGCTTTGGAAAATTCGGGCATGGACAGTACCCGCAATGTTTCCGGTACCCAAAGCGCATGAATTATTCACCGAAGATGGCGACCCTACCGACAAGCCGAACATCGACAAGCGGGCAAAATTGTTTGTTGACGAACTTTTGTGGTGCATTGAGGCAAACAGGAGGATGAACCAATAAATGGTTTAGTTATAAATTAACACTTCAATGATGCGGCATGAAGCAATCATTCCTTAATCACATTAAGCAAAAAAATCTTTTCGCAAGAAAAGATAAAATCCTTCTTGCCATAAGTGGAGGTCTGGATTCAATGGTCATGCTGCACCTATTTCAAGAATGCGGACTCAATATTGGTGTTGCCCATGTCAACTTTCAATTGCGAGGAGAGGAATCTGACGGGGATGAAAATTTTGTTAAAACATATTGTGCGCAATCTTCCATTCCCTTTTTTACCAAGAAATTTGAAACAGAAAGCTACGCTAAACAAAATCATCTTTCTACCCAAATGGCAGCGCGGGTGTTGCGTTATCGTTGGTTCAACGAAATTTTGGAGGACCAACATTTTGATTTTGTCGCTACCGCACACCACCTCAATGACTCCATCGAAACAATGCTTCTCAACTTTGTGAGAGGCTCCGGATTGGAGGGATGGGACGGTATCGAACTAAAAAATGATAAAGTTATTCATCCGCTGTTATTCGCAACCAGAGAGCAGATTACAACCTACGCCAAAGAAAACGAAATCAACTGGAGAGAAGACCGAAGCAATGCCAGCGATGACTATCAACGAAATTTTATCAGGCACAACGTTGTGCCGCTGCTGAAAGAATTAAATCCTTCCTTCGAAAATTCGTTCTGCGAAAGTATGAATAAAGTTTCCGGGGCAGTTGAACTCGAAGCCTTGGGCATTGCACATTGGCAGGAAAAATTTCAGACAAAAAAAGGTGAACAAATTTTATTGAACAAAAAAGGATTTCTCCAATTCAAAAACCCTGAAAGTGTTTTGTGGAACCTTATCAAAGGTTTTGGATTTAATTTTGATCAATGTCTCCAACTTATTGCCTCCCTTCACGGGCAGCCCGGGAAACATTTCTCTTCGTCAAAATTTAAAATTACGATCGACCGTGAATTTTTGATTATCTCCAAGCACCAGGAAGAGCTCAGTGAAGTGCTCATCGAAAAAGGTCAAACCCGTGCAGTGCTGGGCGATTTAAAATTAATAATTGAAAAATTATCACAAAAAGATTTCAAAGGCAAACTTGAAGAAGCTGTATTAAATGCTGACAAACTTATTTTTCCCTTGCGTTGGCGAAAATGGAGGCCTGGTGATTATTTTTTCCCGCTGGGGATGAACCATAAAAAAAAGATTAGTGATCTTTTAATTGATCAGAAGATCTCTCTGACCGACAAAGAAAATATTACGGTATTGGAGTCTGGAAATGAAATTGTTTGGGTGGTGGGTCTGCGCATCGATGATCGGTATAAAGTTATTGATGGTAGTTGCCCAATTGCTTACTGCCAATTGTCAACTGTTGACTAACTCACAAATGCTCTTTCTTATTTTTTACCAAATCATACAGTAGCTCGCGGGCGCGATGGAGTTGGGCTTTAACCGTGCCCAGCGGTGCGGCCAGCTCTTCGGCAATCTCTTCATAACTTAACTCGTGGAAATAGCGCAGTCGTACCAGCTTTTGGTATTTGGTGGGGAGCATGTTCACAAACACCTGGATGAGTTCTTGTTTTTGGGCGCGAATGGCCGCTTCCTGTGGATCGAGGGAGTCCACATCTTCCACATCGATTCCTACGGATTGGCCGTCATCATCGGTGTAGGCATTTTCTATACTCAGCGTGTTAATTTTCTTCTTGCGAATAAAATCGATCGTGTTGTTGGTGGCGATCCGAAACAGCCAGGTGCTGAAAGTGAAGTCCTTTTTAAATCGCTCGAGGCTGCGAAATGCTTTGCTGAAAGATTCCATGGTAAGATCCTCAGCATCGTCAATATTGCGCACCATTTTTAAGATCATGTGATACACTGGCCGTTTGTATCGCTGCAAAAGTTTCCCAAAGGCTTTTTCGTCACCGCCTACGGCCAAGTCGATCAGCTTGAAATCCTCAAGGGCTTTTGAAGAGAACCGACCTTCTTCTAATTCTTCCATTTTACTTTTTTAACAAGCAGCGCCTTGGCACCGGTTACAAGGTAATAAAAGGCATACATAAAATCTAAAAAAGGCACTTTCCACACCTCAAATTTTGAACCCATTTTCTTTGGGCCGTAGTGCATCAACACCATCAATAGAATCCACCGGATAAGAAATAAACCAAGTAAAACTTTTGCTGCCGACAAAAAGAAAAGACCTGGCAAAACAATAAACCAGGTGAGTATCCACGATAACGAGAATAGCGAAAGCACTATTTTATCAGAAAACTTATATCTTTTTCCCACCGATAAATGTCTAAATTTTTGATACAAGAATTCACGCCAAGTGATTTTGGGTTTTGAAAAAATAAGTGCTTCTTCACCAATACTTACCACCGTGCTTTCTTTGGTTGCATGTTGATTCACGAATAAATCATCATCGCCACCCACTACGTCAAGATGAGAATTGAATCCTTTATTTTCGAGAAATAACGCTTTGCGATAGGCCAGGTTTCGCCCTACGCCCATATACGGTTTGCCCATCAAGGCCATGCCAATAAATTGAATTCCGGTAAGCAATGATTCAAAGCGAATAAAAGCATTGAGCAACCCGGTTGTTTTGAAGTAGGGAGAAAAGCCTAAAACAAGTTTAGCCGGCTCTTCAAATCTTTCCGCCATCCGGGCAATCCATTGATTTGAGGCCGGGCGACAATCGGCATCGGTAAGGAGAACCCAATTGTTCTTGGCCGCCTTGATACCGAGCGTCAGCGCAAATTTCTTTCCATTGATGTGCTCCGGCTTTTGCGTGACCCTCACCATTTTCAACCGCGTATCTTCCTTGGTTGCCTGAAGCAAATAATCGTACGTCTCGTCATTGCAACGGTCTTCCACAATGATCACTTCAAACTGAGGGTATTCTTGCTGTAGCAATAAAGGAACCAGTTCCCGAATGTTCTCCTCCTCGTCATGGGCACAGATAATGAGCGATACCGGAACCTGTGGCGTGGTGCTACGGCCATCTGTTTTCCGAAAGGCGAACAACAAAAAAATAAAACTGATAATTTGTATGCCCAAAGCAACAAAACAGAGAATGGAAAACGTCAAGGATTTCTTCTATTTAGAATTTAGAGGGCAAAGATAAAGGCTTATTGATAACGGAAAAGTCCGAATTCGTAACTTTGTCGTTTCATGAAATTCAAACTCACTTCCACCGACTCTCATTCGCAGGCTCGCGCTGGAATAATATCAACCGATCATGGCGAAATCCCGACTCCGATTTTTATGCCCGTGGGAACGGCCGGTTCGGTAAAAGCCGTCCACCAGCGCGAACTCAAAGACGACATCGAGGCAAAGATTATCCTTGGGAATACGTATCATCTTTTTTTGCGGCCAGGGCTTGAAACGCTGGAAAAAGCTGGTGGCCTTCATCAGTTCATGGGCTGGGATGGCCCCATCCTTACCGATAGTGGCGGTTATCAAGTTTATTCATTGGGCGAGAACCGAAAGATTAAAGAAGAAGGCGTAGTGTTCAAGTCTCATATTGATGGATCAAAGCATTCGTTTACACCAGAAAATGTAATGGATATTCAGCGCACGATCGGGGCGGATATTATCATGGCCTTCGATGAGTGTACGCCCTATCCTTGCGAATATGAGTATGCTAAAAAATCTATGGGCATAACCCATCGCTGGTTGCAACGGTGCGTGGATCGGGTTAACGCTACTCAACCAAAATATGGATACCATCAATCGTTGTTTCCTATTGTTCAGGGAAGCACGTACAAAGATTTGAGGCTTCAATCATCTGAATTTATTGCCGCACAAGATCAGCAGGGCAATGCCATTGGCGGTTTGTCGGTAGGCGAGCCCCACGAAATGATGTACGAAATGACCGAGCTGGTTTGCGGAATACTACCCAAAGACAAACCGCGTTACCTCATGGGCGTGGGCACGCCAGAAAATATTTTAGAATGCATTGCACTTGGGATTGACATGTTTGACTGTGTAATGCCTACCCGAAATGCCCGAAATGGCATGTTGTTTACCACCCAAGGTATTGTCAATATCCGCAACGAAAAATGGAAAAATGACTTAAATCCTATTGATAGTGAACTTGGCGGTTACGTAAGCACTTCGCACTCCAAAGCCTATTTGCGTCATCTGATCATCGCCAAAGAAATTTTAGGCGCGCAAATTGCTTCTATCCACAACCTGACCTTCTATCTTTGGCTCGTTAATCAGGCCAGGCAAAAAATTCAAGAAGGCACTTTTGTGGAATGGAAAAACAAAACGGTAAAAATTGTATCCCAAAGATTGTGAGCAGCTTACAGTGACGGTAGTCAAATTATAGAAATGAAACTCCTCGATCGCTACATCATCGGTAAAATCCTATCCACATTTTTCTTTGTGATGATGATTCTTGTGGCTGTGATCATGGTGATCGACATTACCGAAAAGGTAGATAAGTTTAATGAGCATCATTTAAAGTTTTCTGTGATCTTCGCTTACTACATGGACTTTCTGCCTTGGATTTCCGGATTGCTCACACCCATTATTTGCTTTATCGCCATTGTGTATGTAACCTCACGGCTGGCCGCTCACACCGAAATTATTGCCATGCTCAGCAGCGGGATGAGTTTTGGAAGGTTGTTGGTGCCTTATTTCATTGCCTCCTTCATCATTGCCACGATCAGTTTTTACTTTAATGGATGGCTGATCCCTCATTCTAACCGCGACCGGCTTGCCTTCGAAATGCAATACTTTCAAAATAAATTTTATTTTGAAAGAAGGAATGTGCACATGCAAACCGCCCCGAATGTTTTTTTGTATATCCAGAATTTTAACAACCAGTCGAACATCGGCTATCAGTTCAGTCTGGAAAGATTTAGCGACAACAAACTGGTCGAAAAATTGACGAGTGACAACATTCAATGGGATAGCGTAAAAAATAAGTGGACCATTCACTATTGGAAAAGGAAAAAAGTGGATGATATTTTTGATTTGAACTCAAAAGGAAGTCTCGCTGAAAGTGGCCTGACCAAGGATACAACGTTGATCATCACGCCAAAAGATTTTGAAAATGACGCACATGAATATGACGGCATGACGATTCCCGAATTAAGTAAGCAAATTGAGCAACTTCACTTTCGGGGAACTACGGGGGTTGAAGCGTATGAAACTGAACGTCACATTCGATTTGCCGCTCCATGTACTACGTTTGTTCTGGTATTTATGGGCGTGATCGTCTCAGCAAGAAAAAGCCGGGGAGGCACTGGATTTCAGGTTGCCCTTGGCTTTTCTTTAGCCTTTATCTTTATTCTTTTTTTTACCATGACACGAACCTTTGCGCAAACCGGATCGCTAAGCCCCCTAGTAGCAGCATGGTTACCCAACACTGTTTTTGGGGTGATCTCCCTGATCATGTATAAATTTGTGCCCCGTTGAAGACCGCGCTTGCCGATTTATTCAAGTTGCATTTTATTGTTTTCCTATTTGGCTTTACAGCGATTCTCGGCAAACTGGTTTCCTTGCCAAACGTGGAGATGGTTTTTTACCGAACCTTACTGGCCACTTTGGGGATGGCAATGGTCATTCTTTTTACCAAGCGGTCTTTCAAGATTCCTCACCAAAGTGATTTCTGGAAAATCATCTTCACCGGCCTAATTGTTGCCACCCATTGGATAACTTTCTTTGGGTCAGGCCGCATTGCAAACCCCTCCGTTAGCCTTATTGGTTTTGCCACATGCTCTTTCTGGGCCGCTTTAATCGAACCGATTGCCAAAGGAAAAAAAATCCGCCCAATGGAAATAGGATTAGGCATTGCGGTGCTCTTTGGCCTGTATGTAATTTTTTCTTTCAACTTTCAGTACATGACCGGATTATTGCTAGGAGTCGCCTCTGGCCTTTCGGCTGCCGTCTTTAGCGTGATTAATTCTAAGTTGGTAGCTCGGGTTCCTGCATTTACAATTACATTCTATGAGATGGCATCCGCTTGTATCAGTATTGTAATTATTTTCCCAATTTATCGCTCTTACTTTGCCGCTGGAGGACAACTAAATCTGATCCCTACCACCAGCGACTGGTTTTACCTGGCTTTGCTTGGCTGGGTTTGTTCTGTCTACGCCTATTCACAAGCAATTGAGCTGACCAAAAAACTCTCCGTATTTTTTATTCAGCTTGCCCTTAACCTTGAACCTGTTTACGGCATTGTACTTGCGCTACTGATTTTCGGAAAACAGGAAGTGATGGGGTGGAATTTCTACGCAGGGACCCTGATCATATTAACGGCTGTGGCCTTGTACCCCATTTTGAAAAGAAGATTTGAACATCATTTCAATTCACCGCTCCAATAATCCAGTCCTGAAAAATCCTTTTTTAAGTCAACGGGTTTTTCAAAAATGCCAAATACACTTGACCCTGATCCGGTCATAGAAGCATATACGGCATGCTGCGCATATAGACTTTCTTTAAGTTGCCTGAGGAATGGAAACTTGTCAAAAATAGGCTCTTCAAAATCATTTTTTAGCTTCCCGCTCCATTCTTTTACAGGTAGTTTTAGAATACTTTCGAGTGGAAATTCAGGTATCCGCGGAACTATGGCTGCATACGCCTCAGCGGTAGAAATGTGGATATTGGGATTTACGATACTCAAATAATATCCTTTTAAGCTAAGAGGAAAAGGGTATAAAATTTCTCCCCGCCCTTTGCCTAGCATGGCCGTGTCCTCAAGAAAAAAAACGCAATCGCTTCCTAGTTGCAAAGCATATTCCTTTAAAGTTTCCAAGGAAATCTTTAAATCAAAAATCGTATTGAGTAGGCGCAAGGTAAAAGAAGCATCCGAAGAGCCACCCCCTAAGCCTGCCCCGATTGGTATCAGCTTATGCAAATGAATTTTAATGTTTTGGATCCTGTAGTCCTTTTTAAGAAGATGAAATGCTTTCACACAGAGGTTTTCCAATTCAATCCCAGGCACATTAATTCCCGATTGTGAAAAAGAAAATTCATTGGCTGGAATAATTTCCAGCATATCGGTTCTGGAAACTGGGTAAAAGCAAGTCTCGATGTTGTGAAATCCATCACTTCGCTTGGAAACAACATAAAGTCCCAAGTTAATTTTGCAATGTGGGAAACCAATCATAAGAAGACCAAAAGCAGCAAGCAAAATAATAAGCGGCAAAATGCCAACTTACACCTCACTCCTTCACTTCGATAATCGATCTACTAAGGCTATAGAAATACCTGCCGAGGAGAAGCCGCCATCATGCATGAGGTTTTGCATGGTAACCATCCTTGTGAAGTCCGAGAACATCACGGCAATATAATTCGCACAATCTTCAGCGGAAGCATTACCTAATGGTGACATCATTTGGGCAAAATCAAAAAATACATCAAAGCCCGAAATCCCAGCTCCTGCAGTTGTTCGGGTAGGCGACTGGGAAATGGTGTTCACTCTTACTTTTTTCTTGGTGCCATATCGTTGCCCATAGCTTCTTGCAATAGATTCAAGCATCGCTTTGGCCTGGGCCATATCCGTATAATCGGGGTAAGCGCGTTGAGCGGCTATATAACTAAGTGCCAAAACCGAGGCGTACTCGTTTAGGGCATCCAATTTTTCGCACGTTTGCAACACCTTATGAAATGAAAGGGCAGAAATATCAAGGGTTTTCAGGTACCATTCGTAGTTCATGTCCCCGTATTCTCTCCCTTTTCTTATGTTTGGGCTCATCCCAATGGAATGAAGAACAAAATCCAACTTACCTCCCAGTATTTCCTGCGATTTTGTGAAGAGACTAGTTAAGTCCGTTTCAGAGGTAGCGTCCGCAGGAATCACTTCAGCCCCACAGGTGCTGGCCAGCTCGTTGATCTTGCCCATTCGCATAGCAATGGGTGCGTTGGTTAAGGTGAAAGTACCGCCTTCCGCATGAACCCTAAGTGCTGTTTTCCAAGCGATCGAATTTTCATCCAAGGCTCCGAAAATGATCCCTCTTTTCCCTTTCAATAAATTGTTGGACATGATTGAGTTGATTTATTAATTGTATCTGCAAGTATACAAAATCTTCATTATTCCGATCCGGATAGAGTTTGTAGCAAAATCATGGGCGGTTAAATCCATCAGTCACCCTAACTGGTAGGGCAATGAAATGCCCAAATTTGAAGTTAAGCAATCTAAATTGTAGAATTTATAGTAAGATTTTCCACTAAATCGAAAGATTCTGTTAATTTTAGAACTCCAAAAAACCCAATCCTATGAAAGAAAGTAAAGAATTCGAACTTTTTTTACAAACTGACTGGAATCTCTACATGCAGGTAGGTGCTGCCATTTGTGTGGTCATTGCTATTTTAATTTTACTGTATCATGAGTTTCAGGTCATGAAAATCAAAGACTACAAAGAAAAGTATGATTATGTAAACTTAAATGAAGTTCGGTTTTTCTGGTATGCTGTACTTTCAATTGTTATAGCAGCCGGAATTTATGCAAACACGCTGGCTACTGAAAAGATACTCTCTCACGGCATCTTATGGTTTTATGTAAGGTTGTTTATCACCATAAGTTTTATGGTTATCGGTTATTTTGTCCTCTACAGCATGGTTCGTATTTATTATCCACGATCGGTTGAGAAACGCTTGGTGAAATTGCGCAGCAAACCGCGTTTTTCCCCTGCTGGCAATGAGATGCGTAGGCTTTCAGAAGAAGAGGAAGATGCCCATCTTGATGCTTCTCAAATTGCGGAAGAAGCCAGTGGCATCCATTCGGTTGACTACGATGTGTGGTTGGATGAAAAAACAGGTTATAAGAAAATTGAAAAATATGAAAGCTACCTGCATGCCGAACAATGTCCGGATTGTGGTTTTTATACCTTTAAAATAACAAAAGAGGTAGTAGCAGAGAAGCCTACAGAAACCCAGCCAGGAATATTGGTAAAACATTACGTATGTAGCTACTGCAATCACCGCGAAGCACGCGAAACCAAACTATCGAGCCTTTCAAAAAATGTGGCCTGATCGTACAATCAATCTCAAAAAGCCCCATTTTAAAATGGGGCTTTTTTATTTTCATTAAACTTCCGTTTTGAACAAGCAACCAGAAAATCCGATCGGGATATTTGATAGCGGAATTGGTGGGCTTACGGTAGCTCACGCTATCCGCAATCTGTTGCCCCATGAGAAAATAGTGTATTTTGGAGATACCGCTCATCTTCCTTACGGGGATAAATCTGAATCGGCCATACAAGCGTATTCTGTAAAAATCGCAAATGTCCTTTTAGAAAAAGGGTGTAAAGTAATTGTTATTGCCTGCCATTCTGCAAGTTCAGCCGCTTATGAACTTCTGAAAGAGTACGTTAGGCACGAAGCCCATGTTATCAATGTCATTGACCCCATGATAGCTTATGTCAGTGAAAATTTTACAGGATCTACCCTTGGACTAATTGGCACAAAGCGAACCGTGCAATCGGATATCTATACAAAAAAGATTAATGGATTAACAAAGAACATAAAATTAAATACACTGGCCACTCCATTGCTAGCTCCGATGATCGAGGAGGGTTTTTTCAACAATCAAATCAGTCGCGAAATTATTGCCCAATACTTGTCTGACCCACACTTGGGCAAAATAGATGCTCTTATATTGGCTTGCACCCATTATCCTCTTATTAAAAAAGAAATTAGTGAATACTACCTCGGCAAAACGGTGGTGCTTGATTCTTCTTTGGTTGTCGCAAGATCGCTGAAGGATTACCTCATCGCTGAAGGATTATTGAACTCAGCGCCCTACCCAGAAAATCACTTTTACGTTTCTGATTATACAGAATCTTTTGAAACTTCCACCAAATTGTTTTTTGGGCAAAATGTGCGACTCGAAAGCCATCGGCTGTGGAATTAACGCGTAATTTAATAATCAGTTGTATGTATGATCTGATCCTAAAATTGCCTTTTGCTAACCAACTGATGATGTAATTTTACTTGAATTGTTGAACCCTCGAGGTACTCGAAAATTTATCAATTATGAGATTTTGTTCTTCTTGTTTATTTTTCTCAGCTTCGGGTCTGTCTTTTAGGTGGATGTCATTAAAAATTTTATCCTTATTCCTCTTCTGCTTTGTCTCCTCAATGCTGACATCGGCACAGAATAGTATCGACAGTCTAAAGAGCAAACTCAAGAATGAACGAAATGATTCTTTGAGAATTCTCACCTTAGTGCAGCTCTCCAAGGAGTACCAATACACCAATTTAAAAAAATCATTTGACTATGCCCAAGAAGCGGTAGCCCTGGCAGAGTCTAAAAATATTTTGTGGGGAAAGGCTCTTACTTACCATAATATTAGTAATTTTTATAGCATAAGCGGTGATTATACTTCTTCAGCGAAGTATAATGATTTGGCTTTGGGCATAAACTTCCAATTGAAAGATACCCTTTCAATGACCAAAAGTTATAACAACCTGGGGGAAAACTATATGTCTTACGGTAAATACGATGAGGCCTATTTTTACTTTACCCAAAGCTATAAGCTCGCCAGTAATATCCGTGATTCTCTGCACATGGCGGTAGCACTCCATAACATGGCCACGGTATTTAAAGAATTAGGCCAGTATGACCGCGCCCTCGATTACCTTAACCTTTCTCAGCAAATAAGCTATAAAATCAAAGATTATGAAGGTGAAGCTTATAATGATGATGAGATTGGCGACATACTTATAAGGAAAGGGGCATATGATTCAGCGCTACATTCATTATTCTTTTCTTTAAAAGTATCCCGCTCGCTTAAGATGGCCATCAATGAACTTGTTCCCAGAACAATAATTAAAATAGCACAAGCCTATTTGACCCTAAACGAAATTGAAAAGGCAATGGTTTATTACGATACCGCCTATTTGCTTTTTAATGAAACCGATAATGAATTTGGTCGTGCGCAAGTTGATCTGGGGCGTGGTAAAATTTACCTTAAAGAAAAAAAATACACGGAAGCGATTACGTTATTTGAAACCAGCGTGACAACTGCCCACCAAGCCAATTCATGGTCGCTAGAAATAGAATGTTACGAAAGTCTGGCCAATGTTTATGAACAAATCGGAGATTATAAAAAATCGTTAGGCTTTTACAAGCAATTCAAACTGTTGGAAGATAGCTTGTTTAGCCAAGGAATGCAGGCCAAGTTACTTCAAGATCAGTTACGTTTTGAGACGTCAGCTAAAGAAGACCAGATCAAGCAATTAACTAAACTAGAAGAACTTCGCAGGGGGGAGATGGAGAAACAAGGTTTAGTACGCAATATTTTGGCAGTGGTAACGGCTCTCACTATTATTTTACTTTTTAGTGTCTATCGGAGCGGCCAACGAAAAATACAAATCAATAAACTATTGGTTGAGAACCAGGAGGAGATAAGAAAAAGGAGTAAAGAATTGGAACAGCTTAATCAGGTTAAAGATAAGTTCTTTTCTATCATTTCCCACGATCTGCGTTCACCCATCAATGCGCTCTCAGCCATTCTTGATATGATGGACAAAGGTCAAATTAAACCTGAAGAGTTTTCAAAATTAAACAAGGAATTACGTCTTCAATTTAATCAAACAAAGACGTTGATCAACAATCTCCTTGATTGGGCCTTGCTTCAAATGGACAAATTAAAAATCCAAATTGAAACCATAAACCTTCACAAATTAGTTGAGGAGAATTTCAAGCTGCTGGGCTCCTTGCACACGAAGGAAATCCACATGCAGAACAATATCCCCCTGGAAACGCTTTGTTTAGGTGATCTAAATATTGTAAGCCTTGTCCTCCGTAACCTTGTCCTTAACAGTATCAAGTTTACGGAAAGTGGAGGGTCTGTTGTAGCCTCTTCCACAGAAGAAGGAGGATACATCGTTGTTTCGATTAAAGACACGGGTATCGGTATTGATCCGGAAGCTCAAAAAATGATTTTCGCAAAGACCGCAGGTTACAGCACACGAGGTACTGCCAATGAAAAAGGAACAGGCTTGGGGCTTATTCTATGCAAGGAATTTGTCGAAAGAAATGGCGGCAAGATTTGGTTAGAGAGTGAAGTTGGAAAGGGAAGCTCCTTTTATTTTACCATCAAGAAGGCTTGACCGATTCAGGTGCGAGACGTAGAACAATACCATCAATTTTGTCGGTAATCCTGATTTGGCAACCAAGCCTACTGTTATCTTTCACATAAAATGCCTGATCCAACATGGCTAACTCTGATTCACTTTGTTCGGGCAGAGGGGTTTCAGACTCGATATATACCTGGCAAGACGCACATAGTGCCATTCCGCCACAGGTTCCCTCAACTGGCAAGTTATAGGATTTGCAAACCTCCATAATATTCAGGTTCATATCAGTCGGAGCGTCCAACAAGTGCATTTTTCCTTGGCGGTCGATGATATTCACCTTAATCATGTTATCCATATAGCGTTGTTTTAATGCTCGTTGCTAAAACTTTATTCATTCAAAATCAAAATCCACTTACCCCATTCACGGTAGTGTACTTCAGCACATTTTTCTTATTTGGATAAATTCTTGCAAAAGCGGATTGTACAGCCAGCGTGCCCTCATGAAATCCGCATAAAATTAATTTCAGTTTTCCAGAATAGGTATTGATATCCCCAACGGCATAAATTCCCGGACGATTGGTGGAATAATCGAGTGTATTTACTTTCACCGCATTCTTTTCAATATCTAACCCCCAATTTGCAATCGGGCCAAGGCTTGGTGTCAAACCAAAAAGAGGGATAAAATGATCGGTGTCTTTCACTATATCTCCTAGATTACTATGTTTTATGACCACAGCCCCAACCTGGCCGTTGCCATCAGAATTTATTCCTACTACTTCTGCTTCAGTGATCAAATTAATTTTTCCAGCATGTGCTAAGTCCATTACTTTTTGAACGGAATCCAAATGTCCCCTGAATGATGTTCTTCGGTGCACAAGCGAAAGCTCGCTCACGATATTATTTTCAGCCAGATAAATCGACCAGTCAAGGGCCGAATCACCACCTCCTGAAACAACCACTCGCTTCCCTTTATAAAATTCGGGGTCGCGGATGATGTATTCCACCCCCTTGTCTTCAAATTTTTCCAAATTCTCAATCGGTGGCTTGCGTGGCTCAAATACGCCAAGTCCACCGGCAATTATTACAATTGGGGCTTTGTGTTTTGTGCCTTTGGTCGTGTTGACTACAAATTTTCCATCTTCTTCATGAAGTGTAGTCGCTGATTCGCCTAAGGTAAAAGCGGGCTTAAATACCGCATTCTGTTCCATCAATTTATCCACCAATTCCCCGGCATTAACAATTGGATAGCCTGGAATGTCATAGATTGGTTTTTTAGGATATATCTCAATTAGCTGGCCACCGGGAACAGGCAAGGAGTCAATCAAATGACATCTTAATTTTAAAAGCCCAGCTTCAAATACGGTAAATAAACCCACCGGGCCCGCACCTATGATGATAATGTCCGTTTCAATCATAATGGAATAAATAGACCGCGAAAATAATTAATTCTAGTTTGACGGCAGTTAATTGTTACCAGTTATCTGTAACAGGGCCTTTATTAACGATTAACGAATTTATTGAAGGTTGAATTAATAGGCTTAACTTTGTGTCCTTAAAGGCGTTAATTGTTATCCGTTGATAGTTTATTTAGACCGGACAACCATTAACCATTAACGATTAACGATTTCCCATGAGCGACACCATCCTTCACGAATGCGGCATCGCCCTCATTCGTTTGCGAAAGCCTCTTTCTTACTACATCGAAAAATATGGCTCCACGTATGCTATGAATAAGATGTACATCCTTATGGAAAAACAACACAATCGAGGTCAGGATGGAGCCGGAATCGCGAATATAAAAATCGATCAAAAACCTGGTTTTCGTTTTTTCAGCCGTTACCGCTCTATTAAAGCGCAGCCTGTCGCTCACCTCTTCAAGAAGATATCAAAAAAATATAATAAGGCGCAAAAGGAGGGAAAGGAAAAATTCAAAGATGAAGATTGGCTGAAACAAAATCTAGCCTTTTCAGGCGAGGTTTGGTTAGGGCATTTACGCTATGGAACCCACGGCATTAACAATATAGAAAATGTTCATCCTTTTTTGCGTCAAAGCAATTGGCGCAGCCGAAATCTAGTGATGGCCGGAAATTTCAACATGACGAACGTGGAAGAACTTTTCAACGTGCTGGTAGATTTAGGCCAGCATCCTAAGGAAAAAGTTGACACGGTAACGGTAATGGAGAAAATCGGCCACTTTTTGGATGAAGAGGTGCAACGGATATTTCAAAAATACAAAGATCAATTTAGCAACCGTGAAGTATCCGACATCATTGAAACTGAATTGGATTTACAACGCGTGCTCAAACGCGCGTGCAAAGATTTTGATGGCGGATATGCGATGGCCGGCATGACAGGCTCAGGCTCGGCTTTTGTGGTGCGCGATCCATCCGGCATTCGTCCGGCTTATTATTATGCGGATGAAGAAATTGTCGTTGTTGCTTCTGAAAAACCGGCCATTAAAACTGCCTTTAATATCGACTACGATCAAATCGAAGAAATTCAACCCGGCCATGCCGTAATCATAAACAAGAATGGCGATTTTTCACACTCGGCCATAACTACTCCAATAGCGAAGACTTCCTGTAGTTTTGAGCGGATTTATTTTTCAAGGGGAACAGACCCCGAGATTTATCGCGAACGAAAACAACTTGGGCGTTTGCTGGTTCCACAAGTTCTTAAATCCATAAATTTTGATTTAAAGAATACGGTTTTCTCTTACATTCCCAATACGGCTGAAACTGCCTATTTGGGTTTGATGGAGGGGATTCAAGATTTCCTCATCAGTAAACAAAAAGATATTATTATTGACGGCAAACCTTCGGTTGATTCCTTGGAAGAAATTTTATCGTTCCGACCACGGATGGAAAAAATCGTAATTAAGGACGCTAAACTTCGCACCTTTATCACCGATGACATCCACCGCGATGAATTAGTAGCGCACGTTTACGATACAACCTATGAAGTCGTCAATAAGGAAAAAGACACATTGGTAGTTCTTGATGACTCTATCGTTCGCGGAACTACGCTGGAGAAAAGCATTCTAAAAATGCTCGACCGCCTGAATCCAAAAAAAATTGTAGTCGTTTCTTCCGCACCTCAAATCCGTTTTCCCGATTGCTATGGCATTGACATGAGCAAAATGGGTGACTTTGTGGCTTTTCGTGCCATGATCAAACTAGTGAAAGAGCAGGGTAAGGATTACTTTTTGGGAGAAATCTATGAGCAATGTAGGTCGATGAACGATGGTCAAGAAAATTTTGTAAAGCGATTGTACAAGATGTTCACCCCTGAAGAAATCTCAGACAAGATAGCGGATATCATAAAGCCAGAAGGAATGAAGGCTGACCTTCAGGTAGTTTTTCAAACCATTGAGAATCTTCATAAGTCCATCCCAAATCATCGCGGGGATTGGTACTTCACCGGAAATTACCCCACTCCGGGTGGGATGAAGGTGGCTAACCAATCGTATTTAAATTATATGGACGGAAAGTTAGTCAGGGCCTACTGATCAATTTAATTGAATCTCGAACTTAATTTCATTCATGCACTTGAAGTGACCCTTCGGGCATTTATCAAAACCAATTTTAGAACAAGGCCGACATTGGATTTGCGTATTTTCCAGTGAATGATACTTGGTACGGTAGGGGAACATTCCAAAAGCGGGGATGGTATTTCCCCAAATGCTGAAAACTTCCTTTTTAAATGCCGCGGCAATATGCATCAACCCGGTATCGTGGGAAAAAACAAAAGAAGCCTTCTTTACCAAACTAGCCGACTGATTAAGGTTTAACTTACCACAGGTATTCAAGATAATATCCTTTTCAAAAGCACAGCTTACATTTTCACCATTTTCAAAATCCTCTTTGCCACCCAATAAAATAATAGGGCGATTGATTTTTTGGCATAACTCAATCATTCGTGAAACAGGGAGTTTTTTAGTTTCATGCTGACCCCCTATAGCGTAGGCCACAAATCCCTTTCGATGCGTTTCTGGAAGCCACTCCCAAGGTACTTCATCTTTTTCAGGAATAAAATAATCGAGGCCTAGTGCATCATTCTTTACACCCAGTTTTGCTACTGTCTCGAGATTACGCTCTACAATATGTGTACTGGGGAGATGATTGATTTTGAAATTTACCATCAGCCATTTTTCAATATTTAATTTACTAAAGCTAAAAGAACGAACACCCAGACGCCACTTCAGAATACGCGTTCTCAAATTATTGTGCAGATCAATGATTATGTCATATTTTTCCGTTCTTAAATCTAAAATTAGATCACCCAAGTTTTCTTTCATATAAAATATTTTGTCCAGATAGGGATTATTTTCTATGATAGATTGATATTGTGATTTCGTCACATAATGAATCTCGGCATTGTCCAGCTGGGTTTTTAGACAGCGAATCACTGGCGTGGTGAGTACAATGTCACCAATAGAGGAAAAGCGAATTATCAAAATTTTCATTAAATTTCTTAACGAAGCCAAAATTACAATTTACTTTTTTGTATTATCTTTTGCGAAGTATTTTAACAATTAAACCCAAAATCAAATGAATTATTGGCTAGTGAAAACGGAACCGGGCACTTACTCATGGGATAATCTGGTACGCGACAAAAAAACCACCTGGGACGGAGTGCGCAATTTTCAGGCACGAAACAACCTTAAAGCAATGAAAAAGGGTGATCTTGCCTTTGTTTACCATAGTGGAGAAGAGAAATCAATTATTGGCCTAGCGGAGATCACGAAGGAATATTTTGCTGATCCTAAAGACAATGCTTGGGTAGCCGTGGAGATTAGCCACAAGAAAAAATTAAAAAAATCTGTCTCCCTTTCGATGATAAAGGCTGACAAGCGATTATCCCTCATGGCACTGGTACGCAACTCCAGACTATCTGTACAGCCAGTGAAGAAGGAAGAATTTGATCGGACGCTTGAAATCAGTGAGGGGTGAACAAATTTAATTCAATATTTAAAGTCTTTTTTTTTAAAATTTCAAATTTTCAAAGTCGAGAATTTCAAATTCTATTTGTCTTTATTTTTACTGCGCTCAACCTGGTTGGTCAAGTTAGCCAAACTGCTGTTTATGAACTCGAACAAAAAAACAGCGATCATGCGTTAATCATTGTCTCTAGGCAAGAAAATGGGTTAGCCTTAATTCGAGATACAGAAAAATTTGAAGGCAGTAAAAAGAAATGGGAAGTTATCTTTTTAGACTCGACCCTAAAAGAAACATGGAATGCTAAATTGGAAATCGAACAGCAGATGAATTTGTTGGGTTACGACTATCGCAATGGAAACATTTACTTAATCTTTCAAGAAAGGGAGGCAAATGGTAGAGAAATAAACCTGGCGGAAATCCTTTATGCGGATCGTAAAATTGAAGAGCATAAATTCAAACCAGAGATAAATCTTCGTTTTACACATTTTTCAGTACTTAAGAATAAAGCAATATTCGGTGGCTACCTCAATACTGAACCCATACTGCTGATGTATGACCTGCATTTGGAAAGTGCTAAAGTGATTCCCGGTGTTTTTCAAAAGAAGGTAGAATTGATGGACGTGCGCACCAATAGCAATGATACATTTAATGTATTGCTGTTCGAGCGAAGCGCTGGTGCAAATAGAAAAATAGTAGTGCGCACCTACGATTCGGAAGGAATCATGTTGGTTGATGACATTATCGCGGTGGAAGAAGGAAAATCCATAATAGAAGCAATAACAAGCTCGCTAGTCCATGATGAGCTCATAATCTTAGGCAGCTGGACTTACGGAATCAATAAGCAGGCGGCAGGGATATTTAGTGTAATGGTTGACCCGTTCAACAATCAAAAAGTAAATTATTATAATCTTACCGACCTCGATCATTTTTTGGACTATCTAAAACCAACTAAAGCAGTGCGAATAAAAGCCAGGGAACAAAGAAAAATAAGTAGCGGTAAAGAGTCCGCATTTCGCAAATATCTTTCGGTTCTAAAAATCGAAGAAAACCAGAAGGGATTTTTTCTTCTTACCGAGATCTATGATTCGCCTATTAATTTTTATAACCCCCGCACCAATACCCCCTTTGGATATTATCCCTACAACAATTATTACAGTCCTTATGGGTATACACCAGGGTTAAGTTCCATGCCCTATCAATATAGTTCTCCCTACCGATCCAATCCCTACGGTTCTAGCTATTCTTCGTCAGGCGAAACAAATATAAATCTAGCCTCACTTTCTTTTTTTGATTCAAAGGGTAAACTCAAGGCTGATCATTCCCTCAAGCTACAGGACGCTAGATCTAATACGAAGGAACAAGTTTCGGATTTTGTGATACGAAAGGATACCTGCACGTTGGCCTTCAAAAACGAAAACGAGATCAGCATTCAAACCAATGAGCTAGATGGCACGATCCTAATGGAAGAGAAAGTGAAGCCCATTCCAAAAAATCAAAATGAAACTATCCGATCTGAATACGCTCAAAATAGTGGTATTAGAGCCTGGTACGGTCGCTATTTTTATGTTTACGGCTATCATACCGTGAAAGACAATATAAACAAAACTTCGCGCGATGTTTTTTATATCAATAAAATCAAAGTGTAGGTTTACTTTTGTCTTCGCATTCAATTTGGCATTTGCTTCCTATTCGCAAGTTCACCAAAATGGCCGATTAGACATTCCCATTGGTAGTGATAATGAGTCTTATGCTGCATTTCCCATCGATACCTCAGGTGTAGTACTCTATCGCAATTTTATTGGCCCAAAAGAAAACTTACTTGAACTCACGCGAATGGACACAGTCCTTAAAAAAATCTGGAGTGGTTATTTAAAAATCCCGAAGGAGTTTTCGTTCGCCTCGACCAAAGCCAACGGCCGTAAAATATATTTTTTTTTCCGTCATTACGATCCAGCTAAGCACAACTTTTATGTAACCTCTGTGAACATCCTAAACGGAGTATATTCTTCATTTCGAATCGAAAACTTGATTCCTTTCGAACCCGCAGAATATGTAGTAACCAAAGATGCTTTTCTGATTGCGGGGTACTTGAATTATCGGCCTGTTATTTTGCATTATTCCATTGCAGGTCGTAAGGCGCATATATTGCCGAACATTTTAGATGAACAGGGTGAAATCACTCAAATAAAACCGTATCCGGATGGAAATGTGGATGTGATTATTAGTGCGAAAAATCCCAGCCGGAGAAAATGTTTATGGATAAGACAATTCAACAGTGCAGGGGAGTTGATTAAAACTACCGTCCTTGAGCCCGGAGAACATAAAAACCTGATCTTTGGCCGCGCTGCTAAAACAGAAAATGGAAGTCAGGTAATTGCTGGGGTTTACGGCAGAAATTCACAGTATTCGCGTGGAATTTTTGTGGCAGAGGTTGACGCTGACGGGGGGTATGTAATCCATTATTACAATTTTGGCGACCTTAAAAATTTCTTTCATTATCTCAAAGCGAGGAAAGAAAATCGGATCAGAAAAAGAATTGAGCGCAGAAAAATTCAAGGAAAGAAAATCAAATTCAACTACCGCTTCCTCGTTCACGAGGTGATCCCCTACCAAAATCAATTTATCATGCTTGGGGAAGCCTTCTTTCAACACTACGCTAATCGGGGAAATTATTCTTACCCAGATGGATTTCAATATACGCATGCGGTTGCGATTGGATTTGATAAAAAGGCCAAACTATTGTGGGACAACAGCTTTGAAATTAATGACGTAAAAAGTTATCAATTGAAGCAGTTCGTAAAAATCATTCCCGAGAAAGATCAGATTGTTTTGCTATACCTATTTGAAAACTCCATTCGCTCAAAAATCATTAAAGGAAGCGAAGTTCTGGAGGGCACCAGCCGCGAAGAGGTGAAGCCCGCTGAAGGCAAACGTTCGGTTGGAGGAAATATCCAAAACAATAAGCTCGAATATTGGTACGGCAATCATCTTTTTGCCAGTGGGATTCAGAACTTACAAAGCAATGAAAACAACAATGTGTACAAAGTATTTTTTATTAATAAATTAACCGCTGGTTATCCTGCCGAAAATCAATTTCTTCTTCCTTTTAATGATAAATAATGCAAACCCTAGGCCGCTCCGATCGTGTTGACCTTCCCGGTCTTGAACTGGAAAATATTCACGCCAAAATTGATACGGGTGCTTACACTTGTAGCCTACATTGTTCAAGCAATGAGGTCGTCAACGGTATTTTAGAATTTGTGCTCTTAGATGAAGAACATCCTGAATTTACTGGACGCAAATATTTTTTTAAAGTATATGATCAGCGTGAAATAAAAAATTCATTTGGTGAAGCTGAGGTGCGCTATGTAATTAAAACAAAAGTGAAAATATTTGACCATGTGATTCGTGCGGAGTTTTCGTTGAGCAACCGCGGAAATTTAAAATTCCCCGTTTTGCTAGGCCGGAAAATCCTTAGAAAGAGGTTTCTCATTGACGTGACTAAAAAAGATTTATCTTTCTCAGCTAAAAGTTAAAGGTTAATCGTTTATGTTTAACCAAGATGATAATTTGCGGGTACTTTTACTATAAAGGCTATCATGAATATCGCAATCCTATCACGCAATCCGAAGTTATATTCTACCCGCAGGCTGAAAGAGGCTGGCGAGAAGCGAGGTCACAACGTGGAGATCATTGACCACATGAAGTGTGTATTGGTAATCGAAAAGCAAAACCCGATGGTGTGGTACAATGACCGAAAGCTTGATTATTTTGATGCGATCATTCCCCGCATTGGGGCCTCCGTTACCTTTTATGGTGCTGCCGTAGTCAGGCAGTTTGAGATGATGAAAGTTTTTACTGGCATTGAGTCACAAGCGCTCATCCGCTCTCGCGATAAATTGCGAAGCATGCAAATTCTTTCACGCGCAGGCTTGGGGATGCCCAAAACTATTTTCATGGACTACTCAAAAGACGCCACTGGAGTGATCGAAGCAGTAGGTGGAGCGCCTGTCGTTATCAAACTTTTAGAGGGTACACAAGGCCTTGGGGTAGTGCTAGCCGAAAATAAGAAAGCGGCACAGTCAGTAATCGAGGCCTTTCATGGTGTAAAAACGCGTATTATCGTTCAGGAATTTATCAAAGAAGCTAAAGGGGCTGATATTCGCGCTTTGGTCGTCAATGGGGAAGTAGTGGGTGCTATGCGCAGGCAAGCACGTGATGGTGAATTCCGAAGTAATTTACATCGCGGGGGCTACGCTACGGTAGTCAAACTTAATCGACATGAAAAACATGCTGCGATCATTGCTGCAAAAAAAATGGGGTTGGGCATAGCAGGCGTAGACATGCTGCCTTCAAAACGTGGGCCGCTTATTATAGAAGTCAATTCTTCTCCTGGTCTTGAAGGAATTGAGGAGGCTACTAAAATGGATATTGCGGGAAAGATTTTTGACTACATTGAAAAACACGCTGGCATTAAAAAAATCCAAAAAGATAAAGTTAATGCTTAAGCCTATTTCCATAGCTCAAAATGAAATCCGACCAGGCGAGTTTAAGGAAATCATAATCAATATCGCTAGACTTCCTTCACGGACAAAGATTGACACTCCGATTTACATTTATCGCGGAATGGAAGATGGGCCGGTCTTGGCCCTCACTGCTGGAATGCATGGAGATGAAATCAATGGGATGGAGATTGTGCGCAGAATTATTGATTTAGGCTATAACCGAGTGAAACGAGGAACTGTTTTATGCATGCCTGTCATTAATGTTTACGGATTTCTTAATTATTCGCGTGAAGTTCCTGATGGCAAAGACATCAACCGCTCCTTTCCAGGAAACAAAAACGGTTCCTTGGCCGCACGTGTAGCCCATCATGTCACCCACGATGTGCTACCATTTATTAATTACGGAATTGATTTTCATACGGGCGGAGCCATGCGCTCCAACTATCCACAAATTCGATGCGTCATGCAAGAGCCTATCAATGTGGAATTAGCAAATGCATTTCATGCGCCTTTTACAATCGATTCGCCCTTCCGACCGAATTCCTTGAGGTTGACCGCCTCGAAAAGGAAAAAGAATATTATCGTTTATGAGGGCGGGGAATCTAACCGTTTGGACCAACTTGCAATCGCGGAAGGAATCAATGGCACGCTTCGCCTAATGAAGCATCTTGGCATGATCGATGAAGCCCCTAAACCCAATCAAGCAAACAAAATAATCTGGAGCTCTTCCTGGGTACGCGCCCATACAGCAGGGCTATTTCAGCCAGTAATTCTGTGCGGTAGTTTCATCAAAAAAAACCAATTGGTGGGTACGATTACCGATCCTTTCGGGGAATTTAAAGAACAGATTAAATCACCTTCTTCCGGTTATATCGTGGGATTGAATAATAATCCAATTGTGAATGCTGGCGATGCCCTTTTGCATATTGGTTTGGACAAAGTGCGCAAGATTGAAAAAAGCGGAGAATGAATCAAAGACGTTTGACGATTGCGCCAAATCCTAATATTAGAAATCAGGACATGGAATAAACAACTTGTCTTTGGGCGGCTTCCGTGGGTCGCGGGTACTCCAGCTATAAACGATACTAAATTCATGAGCCCCACCACTTGAAGGGCCAAGTTTGGAAATAGTATAATCATAGCTATAACCAATGTTTAAGATATCCTTATCCCCTTTTTTGGTAAAGCCTATCAAAAAAACGAGCGACTCATTATTCACGACCCCGTTCACATTTCTAAACGGAATTCCCCGGTACCACGTGCCAATAATAATGGGTTCAAAGGTATAATAAACACCCAGATCCATTTGGTCAAATTGACCCTGATGACGATATTGAAAAGTAGGGGTAATACTACGTTCACTAGCTTTATTATAAAACCCCTGACCCATCGTGCCCGGTGTCATATAAAATTTCCATCCTGCATGTGCACTGATCTTCATTGGCAAAACATCCGGTTGACCCGCTAGCGATTGATTGGGCTGTGTAATATGCGAGGCCGTTACACCAAACCATCCGTTCTTTGAATAAAATAACCCACCCAATGTCAGATCGGGAAAGAATTTCGATTGACCAGAATTCAATCCTTCTACCGATTGCGTACTAACAACCTGACCTGTTGTCGGATTAAACTGATCACCAAACGTAAGTTTATCAAAATTAATGGAGCGGTTATAGATCGTTGCCTGAACCCCTGGCCGGAAGGACAATCCTTTGGTTAATTTAAGTTCGTAAGAATAAATAGCACCAATACTGGTCGATTGTAAACCAAGCAATCCTTCTCGATCGTGGTTGATAATCATACCAACACCACTATTTTTTGATTCTACATAGAAATCGGCAAAAGCAGATATGGTAGTAAAATTAGCATTAATGGCGGGCCATTGGTTCCGGTAGTTCGTACCAACCCTTGCCTGGCCTGTAGAGCCTGCAAAAGCAGGGTTTAGATACAAAGGCGCAGCATAGAATTGTGAAAATTGGGGATCTTGGGCTGTTACTGTTCCGCACACCAAGAGCATTAATGATACAATGGCAACTTGCTTATCGAGCCAAACCGAAGATTTAATTAACCACATCCAAGCAAATTAAGTTGTTTCAAGACATTTAAAAAAACATTTGTCGACAAATCGGGATAATGACCCATGTAACGATATTTTTGAACAAATTGTATACTTTATGACCTATTGCTCGTTTTAACTTTGGCAGGCCGTAGTTGTCAAATGAATATTTTAAATTTGTTACAAACCAGCACGATAAGCTAGACAAAAAAAGAAGGCTTGAAGATGAATAGAAACCGCAAAATACTTTTGTTTTTGAAAATAATATTACCTTTTGTTGTTCTATTGTCGGGACTTACTGCCGCGCATGCACAAAATCTCGCTCAACACAATTGGTACTTTGGAAATTCAATCAACGCCATCCGTTTCAATAGGGCTACGAACAAACCTTATTTGGTAACCGACCAAGCCGTCCCTTTTGGAATGGGTGGTAGTGCGGTAGCAACCGACCCGGCTACTGCCGATTTATTATTTTATACGGATGGAGCAAATGTATACAACACGTTTGGAGCAATTATGCCCAACGGGTCTGGCCTTTTGGCCAACACCACAGCCAACCAACCGGTTGTATTAAGCCCTGTGCCTGGCGATTCAACTAAATATTTTATTTTCACTAATACAGCCAATTATACCACTGGCGGTTCAATAGCTGTAAGTATTGTAGACATGAAATTATTTGGCGGATCGGTTTTCCCTCAGCCAGCATTGGGCGATTTAAAAAATCCAAAAAATACTGCGGTGACCGGATTGTCAAATCGGTCAGAGGGGATGATGGTGATCCAACATGCCAACGGCAAAGACTATTGGTTGATCACACACCAAAATGGATCTCAAAATTACTCGTCTACCTTAATCGATTCCGTCAGTTACACCGCAGGAACCTTTACCACGACAGTAACTTCAGGCCTCGGCTTGCCTATTTCCGTAGCCAATTTTTCTTACAACAGAAAGCTAAAGAAGGTTGCGGTTTCTGCGCAAGATCCAAGCACCGATGCAATCATACTTACTTTTAATGACGCTACAGGTGTCTTGGCTTTCGATCGATATATTTACAATACTGGAACGGCTACTACCCTGCCCCAGTCCATTTACGATATTCAATGGGACAATGCGGGACAATATTTATACCTATCAAGAGTAGGGGAACCTGGAATCAATGCCGATGTACTGCAATATGACTACTTAAATCCGGGCAATACGTTAACCAGTGTTCTCAAGACTCCTGAGTTCCGCAGTTGGGGTTTGCAATTAGCCCCGGATAGTACCATTTATCACATTTATCAAGCTGTAAGTGGCGGCCCCTTCTTGGTGGAGCGGTTTACAAAAACAGATACCATTGCATCGCGCGTTATCAATAACCAATCGCCATTTGGACCAATCAACTTCAACGGCACACAGTTCCCTTCTTTTATTCCTAAATTGAATGTTTTTCTTAGCCTGTCCTTTACCTCAGTGGGGACTTGTCAAAACAATCCAACCACGTTCTTCCCAAAAGTATACCCTAATGCCGATAGTTTACATTGGAACTTTGGCGATACTACAAGTGTAACAGCGTGGAGCCCCGTTCATACTTTCAAACTTGCGAAAACTTATAATGTGACGCTCACAGCTTACTATCAGGGTAAGAAACAAACGATCACGCAGCCTGTCACCATGACGGCATTCAGCCTAAAGTTAAAATTAGTATCGGATACTACGGCATGCGCCTGTCAGCTTCCCGTTAATCGTCTGGCCTGCTCTATGCCTCAGTTTTCGGTTACCGTTAAACCAAGTGGAGGAAATCCACCTATATCTTATTTATGGTCGAATGGGCAAACCGGTACAACCCTTAAACCAGACTCTGCTGGATTCTACTATGTAGTGGCTACCGATGGCAGCGGCTGCTCCACCTACGCAAGTGTAACGGTAAAACAATATGGCACGATTGAGCAGCGTGAAAACATTTGGTATTTTGGGAACAAGGCGGGAATTGATTTCAATAAGAAACCCCCCAAGGCGCTTAACACAAGTGCCATGGATACGCCAGCCGGATGTGCCATCGAATGTGACCAAAATGGGCAAGTTATCTTTTATACCGATGGCAGCACCGTTTGGAATCGAAAAAATGTTGTTGTGGCTACGGGCATTGGCGGAGATTCTACAGCTTCACAATCGGCCATGATCATCCCCGTACCAAATGACGCCACGCTTTATTATATTTTCACCACACAAGCCATCAATGGATTTTCGAACAATGAATTACGCTATTCGCTGTTCGACTTAAAATTGAATGGAGGTACTGGCGGAGTTTCACAAAAAAATATATTATTGTTTTCAAAAAGCACAGAACGTCTCACGGGCAACAGTCAATGGCTTATTGCTCATGAATATGGTAACAACACCTTCCGCGCCTATCCTATTACTGCCCAAGGAATAGGCGACCCCGTATATTCCGCCATCGGCTCAGTCCATTCATTTCAGTATGCTGCTAATGGCCAGGGGTATATGAAACTTGGGCCAAAAAACGATTTGGCCGTTGCCCTTTCTTCGCCCGGGGTGAGTAATCTGGTGGAAGTTTTTCATTTTCATGATTCTACAGGAACATTCTCAAATTACCGAAAAATTGATTTGAACCATGCCGCAGGACAGGTTTACGGCATCGAATTTTCACCGGGCGGAAACAAACTTTTTGCTTCCATCGAAAACACTCCTAATTCTGACATTTTTGAATATTATTTTGATTCTCTGGCGAGGCCTCACTTCAAAAAAGACAATGTGGAGCCTGGCACAATTGGGGCTTTGCAATTAGCACCTGACAATCAAATATATTTTGCGATCAATAACAGCACCAGCCTAGGAACTGTACAAGCCAACGAGGACACAACCAAAATTTCCGGCATCACACTTAACGGTTTCGCCCTCGCTGCCGGAACGAACAGCACCTTAGGCCTACCCAACTTCAGGCAACACGTAGGAAACGGCTTCGGCGGGCCAGGCTTTTCATTCACTGGACTTTGCTTGGGTGATTCAACAAAATTCGTTGGAATCCCGACCGATCCTATCGACAAATTTCAGTGGTTCTTTGGCGATGGTGGAAGTAGCACTAAGGGTAATCCATCTCATTTGTATGCATCTGTAGGGACCTACAACGTGCAAATGAGGCTGACAAACCGATGTGGCTTGGATACCACGATAACGCAAGCAGTAAAAATAAATGCCCCCCCGGCTCAACCATCAATTCCGCCATCTTCTTCGATTTGTATTTCCCCCATAACCCTGAACGCAAATACGCCTGGTACGCCCGGCTTAACCTACTTATGGTCTACTGGAGACACCACTAAAATTATTAAGGTGGCGACCCCGCTGTTTATTTCGGTTACCAATACAGATAAAAATGGTTGCTTCTCCAAAGCACTGGGTATCGTTGTCGATAATCGACCTCAAGTGGCACTGGGGCCGAACTTAACAGTTTGCCAAAATAGTTTTACTTCAAATTTAAATGCGCAAAACCCTGGCGATACGTATGCCTGGACGATTACCAATGTAACCACGGCCATAAATTCACCCGGAAGCACCTCGCAAACGCAAACAGTTGATACTTCTGTTCCTGGAATATTTAAATACAGAGTGATAGTGATTGATCCTTTAACCAACTGTCAGGTTTCAGATTCAATAAATTTTACGATTATCGCATCACCAACTTTTACCATTACGGGAACCAACCCTACTGCTTGCTCGCTTTCTAATGGCAACGTAAGCCTTAGCGCAATTACTTCTCCTAACTTGTATTCTTATACTATAAACGGACCTGGTGTTAACCAATCAAACATTGATCAATCCGCAACTATCCAAGGGCCTTTCTCTGGGGCAGGAGCAGGAACATTTACGGGGATTGTCACCGATCAAGTTTCTGGTTGTACCATTTCCAATTCATTTGGACTGAGCAACAACGCCTTTACAGCTACGCCAACGGTTTCAAAAGCTTGTGATCCGCCTATCATCAATATAGCCACCAATGCCTCCGCTTTCCCAATCCAATATTTAATTACTAACGGAAGCAACGGTCAAACCACCACCGGTACTATAGCTTTACTTACTACAAGTTTTAACGTTCAACTCCCCGCTCAAGGAACGGCCACTACCATCGCCTACACGGTACAAGTAAAAGATGCTATTGGCTGTATTCAAACCAAAAATTTATCAATCACCACTGCTGCGCCTCTCGCATTATCAATTAACCCACCATTGTGTTTATCCACCGTCACTGCAAATGGGCCTCCAGGAACTAACTATGTTTGGTCCTCGAATGTTCCAGGAAGTATAATAGGCGCAACAAACGTAAATCCTGTTCAAATGCAACCTGGCATAGGATCAGTAACACTTACGTTGAAGGGAACCGATGCCGGTGGCTGTGCCACTACGATCACACAAAATGTTTACATCAGCCCAACGATTACACCCAACTTTACTCAATCAGACCCTTGTAAAAATCAGGTGACGCTCACCGCTTCGCCTGTTGGCAACTACACCTATCGCTGGTATGAAAATAGCAGTCCACCAGCAGCACCTACACAGATCGGTCAGCAAATTGGTCTGGCCACCTCCGACAATGGCTCTTCCTTTATTCTTCAAATAGTGGATGCACTGAGTGGATGCACAGTGCAGTCCGCTTCAAAACAAGTGCAGGTTATTGGGCCCGTCACCGCAAGCTTAACCGCAAGCTTGGCCTGCGACAATGGAAAACCTTTCACACTCACGGCTGCAACAAATATTGCTACCCCTACTTACTCTTGGTTTCTAAATGGTAATCCCATTGCCAATGCCTCCACTTCAACCTTGCAGCAAACAAGTGCCGGCCTGTACAAAGTTAAAATCAGTTTGACCAATTCAATTTGTAAAGACTCTACAACCATTCAAATTATCAAGGCCCCGATTCCCGTTGGAAATCTTATTTCGGCCACCACTATATGCAATGACCCCGACAACCATAACGATTCTACCAAGACAAAGAAACTTGACCCAGGCTTCTTTACTGCATACAATTGGTTCAAAAATGATGTGCAGTTAAATCCCCCTAATACTTCACGTGTCTATACCGTTGACAGTCCTGGTTTGTACCGTGTAGATTTGACCAATACGTTTGGTTGCACCAGTGGTGACTCTACGGTAATTACCAACAACTGTATTCCAGTGGTTACCGCACCCAATGCGTTCAGGCCAGGAAGCACGCATGGCATCAATCAATATTTCCAAGTCTTTAGTTTTTTCATCACCGACAACTTCGAGATTGTTATCTATAACCGATGGGGTGAAGTGATTTTTGAATCGAAAGACCGGTATTTCCATTGGAATGGAGGGTATAAGAACAATCCGGGGCAACCCGTTCAGGGAGATACTTACGTTTACCTCGTTCGCTACGTTAGCTCTTACCATCCCGATCAAGGCGTGCAAGAATTAAGGGGTGGTGTTGTTCTCTTGAGATAAATATATAATTCAAGATTAAAGGTTCTAATTTCAAAAGGGATGTTGCACATAAATTTGATTTTATTTGGTTTTAGTTCGTGAACCTCTGTATCCATTAAGAAATTAAATACGTAAGAGTAGTTCACAATCATAGCATTAAAACTTAAAAAAATTTCATGGAAGATACCAACCAAGGCCAGGCGGAAAAATTCTTTAAAGAATTTGGTAAAAAAATGGATCAGTTTGCCAGCGAACTGAAAGACGTTGGCAATCGAGCGGAGGTAGATCTCCAAAAAAAATACGAAGAATTGAAAGTAGCCGCGCAAAAAATTAAGAAAGAGATCGACAAAAAAGAACGGTGGCAAGAGGTGGAAGCCAGTTTGAAAAAAGCCGGGGAAGAATTGGAAAAGGCCTTCAAATCAGCTTTTAAAAATAAATCATAAACTTCTGCCAAAATTTCCTTTTCAAGGTTTTGGATTAAATTTTGTTGTGAAAGCATTTTTCGGATTGTGCTAAGTTTAATAAAAAAAGATCATGAACACACTTAAAACAATTGTTATCAGTTTTTTGGCCGGACTCGCAGGAGCTTTTGTGTTTTTTCAATATCAGACAGGGACGAATAACCTGTCACTTCAGAATGAAAATATCGCTGTCTCTGATTCCCAATCGATAGCTAATTTTCAGTCCGTTTCTGCCTCCTTGCCTTCGAGTGCCGATGAAAATATTGATTTCAGTTTAGCGGCTTCAAAAGCCACACCAAGTGTTGTCTACATTAACAGCATCTCTCAAAGTGGCGCGAGCTATTCGTACTGGGATTTGCTCTTCGGTGGTGGTGGCGGTCAGCAAACCCAAATCAGCTCTGGGTCAGGTGTAATTTTTTCAACCGATGGATATATTGTCACCAATAATCACGTAGTAGAAGCAGCCGAAAAAATTCAAGTACTTTATAATAAAAAACAGTATGAAGCTGAATTGATTGGCACCGATCCATCCACCGATTTAGCGGTCTTAAAAATAAAGGAAAAAAATCTCCCGGCCATCACGCTGGGAAGCTCAAAAAATCTTGCTGTCGGGGAATGGGTGGTAGCCGTAGGAAATCCATTCTCTCTGTCTTCTACCGTAACGGCCGGCATCGTGAGTGCCAAAGGCAGAAGGATCAATATTGTGGACGATAAATTCCCGATCGAATCCTTTATTCAAACCGATGCAGCGATTAACCCGGGCAACAGCGGAGGAGCTTTGGTAAACAGAAATGGTGATCTCGTAGGCATCAACACCGCCATCTTATCGCGCACGGGTTCCTATACCGGGTATGCTTTTGCGGTTCCGGTAGACATCGCTAAAAAAGTAGTGAACGACTTAGTGAAATATGGAACGCCCCAAAAAGGAATTTTTGGCGGCAACGTGGTCGAATATGATTATCAAAACGTAAAAAAATATAATCTTGATGCGAACGTAAAGGAATTTAATGGCGTGCTGTTGGAGAATGTGGATCGCAATGGCGCTGCCGGCAAGGCGGGCCTTGAGGCAGGAGACATTATCACCAAGGTGAACGATATGCAGATAAATTCCGAAAGTGCTTTTGAAGAAGAATTGAGTTACCACTATCCGGGAGACAAACTCACCATCACCTATTTGCGCGATGGCAAATCTGCTGTCACCACCGTTACGCTCTTGAATAAAAGCGGCAACACCAATTTGGTAAAACGTCAAATCATTAGTGATGCCACCACCGGAGCGAACCTCGAAGCCGTAGACTATGGCGTAAAGATTAATAAAATCCGTGATGGCCTTTTCAAACAGATAGGACTTCCTGAAAACTACACATTGACACACATCAATCGCCAGCAAGTAAAAGACCCACAAGACGTGATTGACTTTTTTGGTAAATACAAAGGAAGAGTTCTGCTGTACGGTTTCAACAGTTCAAGGCAAGAGCTGCCGCTACAGTTTTATTTGAAGTAAGCTTGATTTAATATTTCGTAAGATTTGTATTTTAGGGGGATGGAAATAACAACCAAACCTGACCAATCAAATCACTCCATTTCGCTTCGCAGAGAAGAAATGCAGGACATCATTTCCCGTGCCCCAGCGGGTTTGTGCAGTGGGGTACTTTTGCACTTCTATTTGTGTTCCTCATTTTCTTTACCCTGGCTTGGTTCATTCAGTATCCAGACGTGATCACGGCAGATGTAACCATTACGCTGGTAAGCTGCAGTTGATAAAAAAAGAAAACGAAAATATTGAGGCAGGAGATTTGGTGGCTTTCATTCAATCGAATGCCACTGTTAAAGATGTACTTGCCCTCGAAAAAATTATTGATTTACTTTTAGCCTCTACAGACGCTACTTATTCAGAGAAATTAATAAGCCAATGCAGCCCACTCAAGTTGGGCGACCTGCAGCCTTCACTAACCGCTTTCATTACGCGACAGCGAGATTGGTTCATTTTTACGAAAAATCAATTGGAGGGAAAGCAGATAGCCCAATTGAAAAGGGAAACGGGCATCTATCAAGAACTCAACGACAACCAACAGGCAAGGCAGAAACTGATGGAACGCGAACTGGTTTTAAGCAAAGAAAAATTCAATACAGACTCTACCCCTTGGCCAAACAGATTGAAGAAATTGAAGCCTCTCGGCTAACGAAAGAAAACCAGCTTGGCACCGCCCGCGATGAAGCCTTGAAAGAACTACAGGCTCAGGTTAAAAAATGGAAAGAAAATTATTTGTTTCTAGCACCCATTGGCGGTACCACGGCTTATTTAGAATACCTTGAAAATAACCAATTCAAAGAGCTTGGCAAAAATTTGTTTTCTATAGTACCCACCGGAGGGAAAATTGTTGCCAAAGCAGAACTGCCTCTGGCTGGTTCTGGCAAGGTGAAGAACGGTCAGTTCGTAAGCATCAAGCTCGACAATTATCCGTTTGAACAATTTGGCATGCTCAACGGGCAAGTACATAACATTTCACTCTTGCCCAACAACGATAAATACCTCTTGGCAATAGCGCTAACTCATGGCATGACCAGCACGCACCAAAAAGAACTTCCCTTCCGCTAGCAATTGAAAGGGCAAACCGAAATCATTACCGAAGATTTGAGTGTGATGAGTAGGATTTTTTATCAGTTTAGGAAGTTAGTGAGGAAGAGGTGAATCAGTCCTTTGTCACAGCTTTATACTCAACTATTTGCTAAAGCCTTGTTATTATATCATAAGAAACATTGGGGTTACTACATTTTTAGCGGGTCACTTCTGTTACTAAAGAAGCTTATTCAGCGCACCCGCAAGAACCCTGTATCCAGCAGCTGATCCTTAGAATAGGTCGGAAAGAGATCATCATTAATCTAGTGAAAAATAAATTTTTTTGAGTCCAGTAATACTGGATTCAAGTGTGCTTTTTTTTAAGGTAAAAAGTGCTAATTACCTTAAATTTTAACCAAAAGATGAGAATAATTTCCTTAGAGCTTCTTATCTTGTAAATCTCAAAGGTGGAGGCTGCTCCGTGTCCATTTGTTTTTCTTGCGTTCAAACTGCAGCCTATATTACTTGTTCCGGCAATCCTAATTATAGTGCTTGTGTCAATAATATTAGTAGTGCCTGCTTTAGTAATTTTTCAATTTCGTCAACTGGTTGTTATTGCCCTAAAGAATAATGGGAAAATAAACTGAGTTCATCATGATAGCAATAAATGTAAGGCAAATAAAAATCAGTTTTATTTGCCTTTTTTTTCTAATAGTTACGCATTCGTTCAGTCAGACAGGAAGAGAAATTTTGAATCGCTATTTAGATACTGTATCAATGGGTAATGTAAATAATTGGAGTAAAATAAAAACAATTTATGCTACTAGTATTTTTTACTACAGCTCGGAAGATTTTGGTCACAAAATTCAACTTTCCCTTTACAACAATCTCGGCTATAAAAAGATATTAAAGATTTGGCCAGAGCAGCAAAAGGAAGAAATTTATAAGGACTCATTGTATAAAGGCACGCCAAATAAATTTTATTTTTTAAAGAAGAAGCATGTAATAATTATGGGTATGATGACCCCAATAGAGACGCCCGCTATAAAGTCTGTTCAGTTCGATTTTTTTCCTGTTAAGATTAAAAATTACATCAATAAAAGTAAGTCAATACGTTTTATTGGACTAAAAGAGCTACCAGGACATTCTCCATGCTACGAAATTGATATTGACGCAAAAGAAGGAAAACACCAATTATTTTTTAACACAAAAACATTCTTGCTGGAGGGTATCTACTTTCCAGCCACGAAAGATTATATGATCATATCAGACTATAAGAATGTTGACGGCTATTTAATACCAACCTCTACTACAACTTTTAAGAACGGGGTGAAATATGCCTGGGAGACAATTACCGCCATTGTTCTAAACGGCCCCATTGATCCCCTAAAATTTATCCCTCCAAATTAGGGAATCAGCCAATTTGATTTTCTCATGCATTTCTTCAAACGGATTAGCTCAATTCGTCTTTATCTTCTCAACAATTAATTGGTTTTTTAGTGCCTCTCTTTTTTTTCTTTTGCTTATAATTTTAGCTTTTACTAGAGCGGTCTGTTGACGATATTGTCATTTACAAAGACACAATTTTATGTGGAATAATTGTTCGACACAACTTGCAGGTTATTATCCATGACCCAGGGCTGACGCATCTAAATATCTTAGGATTAAAGTTTTTTATATATTGACCTTTACTTAAAATTTCAATATGAAAATCCATACTCAGAATCGCATTAAACTATTTATCCTCTTTCTTTTATATACGGCATGTCTACTAACGCCACTGATCAACCGTGCCGATCGGTATCCTAAAAACTTTGATATCGATATACAACACTATCAATTTAAACTGTGGCTTTCCGATAAGAATGACAGTCTTCGTGCCGAAGCTACCTTGACGCTCAATTTTAAAAAGGCAGGTGTTCAACTGGTTCGCTTGGATTTAACGAACACTACTTCTGATCTTCAAGGCAAAGGGATGACTGTGACAGGCATCACCAGTGAGGGGAAATCGCTGTCTTTTTCGCATCGGTCGAATGAACTGCTTATCACGATTCCTAATGCAACGGTTGGGCAGTCCTTGTCAATCACTATTTTATATCGTGGCGTTCCAGATGCAGGCCTTGCCATCAAACAAAACCGATACAATGACCGCTCGTTTTTCAGCGACAATTGGCCCGACCTTGGGCATCACTGGCTGCCACTGGTCGATCATCCGTATGATAAAGCAACCTGCGAATTCATTGTCATTGCGCCTTCTCATTACCAGGTAATATCTAATGGGTTATTGCAAGAGGAGTCATTGTTAATGGATGGAAATAAATTGACGCATTGGAAGCAGTCCGTGCCCATTGCACCCTGGCTTTTTGTGCTTGGGGTTGCCGACTTTGCCGTTCAGTATGTTGATTCCTTCGAAGGGAAATCCATTCAGACCTGGGTTTATCGCCAGGATCGGGATGCCGGATTTTATGATTTCCAGACTCCTTCCAATGAAGTATTGTCCTTCTTCTCTGATTATGTCGGACCATTCGCCTATGAAAAGTTGGCCAATATCCAATCTAATAATTCTACGGGCGGAATGGAGGCCGCCTCAGCCATTATGTACAGTGAAAAATCGGTAACCGGCAAACGTGATGTCCTGTGGCAGACCGTCATCACCCATGAAATCGCCCATCAGTGGTTTGGAGATGCGGTGACGGAGAGTGACTGGGATGATGTGTGGCTCAGAGAAGGATTTGCTACTTATTTCACATTACTTTTTGCAGAACACAGTAAGGGAAGAGATGAATTTGCAAACGGATTAAAATCTTCCCGGGAACAGATCATTAAGTACTTACTGAAAAATCAGGACGCTCCGGTGGTGCACAATCAACTAAGCGATATGGCGAAGGTCACCAGCACACTGACTTATCAAAAAGGGGCTTGGACCTTGCATATGCTCCGGAAGATGGTGGGGGAAGCAAATTTTAAGAATGGAATCCAGTCGTACTACAAAAAGCATTTTAATGCAAATGCCACCACCACTAATTTCAGATCAGAGATGGAACAAGCGTCTGGTTTAGATTTAAAGAGTTTTTTCTCCCAGTGGCTTTATCAGGAAGGGATGCCAAAGATCAAAGGCACGTGGACTTGGGACAGTAAGAAAAAAGAGTTGAAAATTAATCTGGAGCAAATTCAATCCAACTCATTTTCATTTCCGCTAGAAATAGGAATTGTCACTAATGGAAATCAAAGCCCTGAAATAAAAAAAATGAACGTGGGTACGAAACAATCCACCTTTACTTTTCCTTTTGAAACAAAACCGGCCTCGGTAATCCTAGATCCGAGAACAGCATTATTGGCAGAATTTGACTTTGGTCAAAAATGAAGTTGAATTATTCAATAGTTATTCGTTTTAAATAATGGTTTTCAGGGTCAACAGCAGGAAGTGTCAGGCTTTCAATTTTTATCGGTTCGTTGGTTAATTGAAACTTTGTGACTCCATTACTTGTCGCTATTTCAATGGGAAATTGCATGGGGAATTTTTGAATTTTAACGGCCCAGGATGTTAAACCCGTTTGCTTCATGGTAATTTCCATAAGGTTGGTTGTTCGTAAATAAAAATCAAACAACGGTTTAAGGTTAATTTTTGATTCTTGGCTGAATAGCTTTTCCACATCATCGGTAGTCACAAAATTGTCGTAGGTATATTTTGGATCAGTCGCCAGTTTTTTAAGAGTTGGGAAAAATACCTCGTCACCAATTACATAGCGCAAGGTATTCATGAAAAGGGCACCCTTAAAATAGATATCACGGGTGTAGGTATCTTGCGAATTCACTTCCTCTCCTTGTACTAAAGGCTTTTTATTTTCAATGCGATTCTTGAAGAGGATCAGTAGGGAATCATATCCTTTCTCGCCTGTTAATTCGCGAAAACAAAGTGCTTCCGCATAGGTGGCAATGCCTTCCTGAATCCACATGTGTGCCCAGTCCTTGTTTGTTACTTTATTGGCCCACCACTCGTGCGCAAACTCGTGGTACAAATTGTCCGAATAAGAGTGTCCACGAAAACGTTTAAAGTTGAAGGGGTCACCGTAGGTAATCATGGTCTGATGTTCCATTCCCGGGTTAGGGACTTGTGCGATCCCCATCTTTTCATTAACCCACGGATATTCCCCAAAATATTTTTCCAATATCCTTGCATCTCGTTCACGGATATCCAGCACGACCTGCGCATGGTTAGCATCCTGCCGGAGTATGTAATAGTCAATCGGAACGGTGTGACCAAGAATGGTTTTGTACGGGCGACTGACGAGCTGGTAATCGGCAATATTAAAAAGGATGCAGTAGTTGCTAATCGTATAATTTGTCTTCCAGTGAAAGGTAGTCGTGTTTCCTTTGGTGCGTGTGCCCTGCAGCACTCCGAAAGCAGCGACCGTCAGCCCTTTAGGCACCGAAACAAACAAATCGACTCCTTCATTGGGTTCGTCACTCGGGTGGTCTTTGCATGGGAAATACAATTTTGCTCCATCCGACTGGCAGTTGATTACCACCCATGGTTTGCCATTCTTATCTTTTGTCCATGTGAATCCTCCGTTCCAAGGAGGCCTTGCAGCAATGGGAGGCTTGCCACCATATTCAATACGGACGTTATGTGGACCAGCATTAAAAGACTTAGGGTGTGTAATAAATATTTTATCATCCTTATGGCTAAAATTAATGACCTGTTTGTCAACGGTAATTTTTGTTACTTCCAATCGATCTATCAAATCAAAAAGGATTGTATCGGCTGGGTTCGTCAATTTCAATTTAACTTCCACAAACCCTTTGATAAACTGATTGGGAATGTCCACATCCAATGAAAGGGTATAATGCTGAATATCCATATTCGCCTGCAAGGGATTTAACTTGCCGCCCGAATTCCAACGCTGGCTATTCTGAGCGTTAAGATTCAAAAAAAAGAAAATAAAGATTAGGGTGAAGACTGATTTATAATTCATAGGGAATCCTGTTATGCGTGTGGGCTTCGCTCGAATTGATAAGCCAAATAAAAATGATTTGAATTACTTCAATTCCTTTTTGAGTTAAAGATAAGAAAGTAATAATGTGGTTACATTCAAAAACAGCTACACGGTTCGCTGGGTTTCAGTCTCAATGAGGGAGCCTTTCCTTGAATGCCCCGTAACAATAAGTTCCAAAGACTGCACTTAGCAATACGACCGCAATCACATATACTCCGCTTCCCATAAGGGCATATAGTGGGCCCGGACAGGCACCCGTCATTGCCCAGCCGAAACCAAAAATTATTGCGCCATACACATTTCCCCAATGGAATTTTTTTGCTTCAATTTTTATTTCCTCACCACCAATAGTTTTCAATTTGAACTTCTTTATCAGGTACACCGAAAGCATAGCCACTAAAAGCGCTGAGCCAAGAATTCCGTACATGTGAAAAGACTGAAAGCGAAACATCTCCTGTATTCTAAACCATGAAATGATTTCAGCTTTAACTAAGACAAACCCAAAAAATAAACCAACAATAAAATATTTAAGATGCCTCATGGTCTAAAGATTCATGATGTAAGGAAAGATTACCCACGACATCAACACGCCTCCGATGTAAAAGGCGCATGTGGCAACCAACGAAGGCCATTGCAGATTGGACATCCCTGCAATGGCATGTCCGGAAGTGCAGCCTCCGGCATACCGTGTTCCAAATCCAACAAAAAACCCACCGACCACAATAAATAGAAAGCCCTTTAATGTGAAAAGTGAGTGAAAATTGAAAATTTCAACTGGGCTAAGTCCGTTATAGTTTTTTATTCCGAGGGTACTCAAATCAGCCAGGGTGCTGACAGAGAGCTGCATCGGGTTTGGGTTCTGAAAAACAATTCCACCTAAAATCCCTCCAAAAACAATCCCTACCGCAAGGACAATATTCCAAGTCTCTTTTTTCCAGTCGTACTGAAAGTATTTTACATCCGTTGGAATACAGGCTGCGCAGATGTGGCGCAACGATGAGGACATCCCGAAACTTTTGTTTCCCATGATGAGTAACAAAGGAACAATCAATCCTATCAGTGGCCCCGCAACATACCAGGGCCAAGGCTGCGAGAGCAGCTCTTTCATTTTATCTTTGGTTTAATATTCATAGGCTCGAATTTAATTCTTTTTGAATTGAAAACTCAAGATTAGTTGGATTTGAGAGGATTTATTTGGGCAACCCCTGTTAGCGCGCGTTTGCAACGCGTGCATCGTGCTAAACCAATACATCAACACCGGTCATCAAACTTATACCTTCCTGAATCGCCTCTGGCTTCAGCAAACCCTTTTTATTGTGAATACGCTGGCTAACATTACAAACACAGTGGGCTAGGGTTACATACACGCGCCAAAGATGTAAACTACGCCTGCCCAAAACAAAGCAAAGTCAGGCACTAAGGGCTTGACTTTGTTTATTTAGCGGAGCAAACAATTTATTGATCTGATTCCCAATTTTTAAATTAGAATTTTATGTTCTTCATACTCAACTAAGCTTTTTTTCTAGTTCTTGGATTTTAACTTGGGCATCTTGGTTGCCTAATGAATATGAAAGTTTATACAACTCCAGTGCTTCGCGATTGGTTTCTTTCCTTTTGCGTGGAGCAAATTTGGTGCGTTTTGCTGCCGTTTCGAGGGCTTGGGCTTGCGCAAAATAAAGACCGGCTACTTTTATTTTGTTCTGATCATTAATGGCTTTTACAAGCCCCTCTAAGGCTGACACATTGCCACTTTTGAGTTTGATCATTTCTTTTTGACTCGATATTGTGGAGTCCTTCTGGTTAAGGCTCGCCATAAGGTTGCCATTTTGCTCGCGCAGATTGATCACATCAAGTTGAAGGGCGACTATATCCTTGGATCTCATTTCGATATCCGATTTCAGCCGGTGAATCGTGGCCGCTGAAGCTGCTTTCGAACCCTTGAGTTTATTTTCCAACGCGAGGATCTTTGCCTGTGAATCCTTAATGTGCGTATTGATCTCGTTGAGCCTGTCTATATAATTCGCATAGGAAATACCTTCAATAATTTTCAAGCGCAATACGTGTCGGTTAATGTCAATTGAATCCAAAATGATTCCCACTTCATTCATCGCTATCTCGGTCTTCTTGCTTTCTACTAAAGCATTGTTGAGGGAGTCTACTTTAAGTTGAAGGGATGCTTTCTCCTTCGTGTCGCATCCGAAAAGGGTAGCGGCAAGGGCCATTGCAATTAGGAATTTTTTCATGATATAATTTTTTAAATTTTGTTTTCTAGGCTTTAATAGAACCAAGGGCTTTACGGTTAAAGCTTAAATGTCACCCCAAACTTTCCGCCAGAGAATTCATTGCCTGCGTTAATTTCAAGATTAAGTCCAACTCTTCGTGAAAAGTAATAACGTGCACCGACTTGAGCACCCACGCCAAGACCGGAGACATTATTTTCTGGATAATTGGACGGTGAAGTCCAAGTATAAAACCCAAGATTTAAACCGGCATAAAAGTCAATTTTTTCAGTCAGATTGAGTAGCGAATTAAAGTGATAATTTCCATTTCCGAAAACGCCTATGATATTGTGGTTGTAGCCGGTACCGTTGAAATTATTATTGTACGAACGCAAGGACAACTCACCCCCCAAGGTAAAGTCTTTCGCTGCGCCATAATCTAATCCCACATAAACGGGAACACCCCAATTGGAGAATCCAAAACCGGTATTCAATTGTGCCCGACCAACGGCCAACGATCCTTGCGCGTAAGAAAATACGACACCTGAAAGAAGAAATGTTACTAGTGCTATTTTTTTCATATTGATTTATTTATTGTTTAGAAATTCATTTTTATTGATTCATTTTATGTAGTTGGTCACCTTAAAATTTTACCTCCTTGAATAATGCGAAGAAGGACGGCAATAATGGCGATGACCAACAGGATGTGAATTATTGCTCCCGCGCTATAGGCAAAGAAGCCGATGATCCAGAAGATGATGAGGACAAGTGCGATTAAATAAAGAAGGTTGTTCATGATGTTGTTTTTTTAATATTTACACCACAAAGATGATCGTGTAAGAAACTGATAGCGTTACATAACGCGATGTATTCATTACATTCTTCACGCATTCAAGAAAAACTGAGTTCGTTTTCGCGCAGAAGGGTTGCAGAACGTTGATAATTCGTTACATCATTCACGCATTTCTGTAATGAAAATTTTTTACTACCGATTGTACATCTCACAAACTCATTTTAGGAGCAAACAGGCCGCAATGCGATTACCGAAGTTTTTAGCTGCAAAGGATTACTTCAAAGCCTTTTCTTTGGCCGCATTTCCAAATGTGTCAAACGCCTTAATGATCTCGTATAATTTAAAACGGTGTGTGACCAATTTTTTTGGCTCTATCTTATTAGCTAGCACAGTTTTATAAAGCATTGGCGTTGAAACGGTATCTACTAAACGGGTAGTGATCGTTATGTTTTTTGACCACAGTGTTTCCAGGTGAAGGGTAACACTTTTTCCATGCACTCCGATATTGGCAATGTGTCCACCCGGACTATCTCTTCCCACATTTCAAAGGTGGCCTTTACGCCCACCGCTTCGATGGCCACATCAACTCCTTTATCGTTGGTTAGCTTCATCACCTTTTCAACGGCCTTTCCATCTGCACTATTAATCGTGTGGGTTGCTCCAAAAGTCTTTGCTACTTCCAAGCGGTATTCATCTAAATCGATGACAATTATTTCTGCTGGTGTATAAAACTGAGCTGTTAAAAGCGCTGCCATGCCTACCGGGCCAGCACCCACGATGGCGATTGTGTCGCCAGGCTTTACTTTTCCGTTAAGAACACCGCATTCGAAACCCGTTGGTAATATATCGCTCAACATCACTAATGCTTCATCATCGGCTCCATCCGGAATGCAGGTCAGTTCCACAGATTGTTGTGTTCAAAATTTTTACCACGGCATCGGTCAGTTGTAAGACTACTGGCTTTCGTATTTCTTCCCACGTTTTTTTTCCTGGACCATGATAGACAAGCGCTTTCATAGTAGCATTACTTTTCTGATTTCCAAAAGAAGCACCATTTGTCTTCTCCGTTTTGACTAATGCTGAATCGGTAGCCATATAGTTGAATTTATTTGTCGGATTTGATTTTTACTAAACGTTGAGAACTCAAAGGTGAGTGCAATTGCAAATAATCATTTTACATGACCCATTAAATAAGTTACATGCTTCACTGATTTATAAATCAGTTGCCTCCTGAATTGGTATTACAAATCGAGTCTTCGCTGCTGATTGAATCGGTTCATCTATTATAATTTGCCATACCAAAAGCTCAACGCACTACTTACTTTGACTTCAACTTTTTTACACCAATATAGCGGATGCCGTTTGCTAGTTTAAGCGTATTAGAGGTAATCCCTATGGTGAGCGTAGTCAATTGTTTTTCGAAATAGATATTGTAGTAATCCTGGCCACTATAAAAGCGAACGAAGAAGGCGACCTCGTCAAGCCAAGGTGGGTAGTATTTGTAATTAAGGTCGATAATCAACCTTTTGGAAACGTCAACCGGACTTGCGCTGTGGAGCGCGCCAAAGATCCAGCCGGATTTTATTTCAATACTTGAGTTTTGTATCCATCGGTTCACCCAATCCTTTTTTTCCTGACGCCACGGGCCTCCAAAATCAATGGCGCCAAAAAGCCGAGTGAATCCATAAACCCCTCTTAGGTGCGGATCACACCAACTTGAAGGGTAAATTTCTGTGTGTACTTTAATCTCGCGCAATGAAAAATATTTTGAGCCGGTTGTCCGTAGGGTAAATGAGGAAAGACCTAATTTCAAATAATTGACCGCAAAGCTTCCGGCTATCAAGTCAATTGTTTTAGTGGTATCATTGGTATAAAATCTTCCACTTTGCCCATTGGAATGGTGAACGATGGAGGCAAACCACATCGCATCGTTATAAAATATTTTTGAAAGAAAAGTATTAGACCATGCATCAATATATCGATCATAAGTCAGGTAGAGGTGGTAGCTTGGCACTTGTATCGGCACGGAATATTGATCAAGCATTCGTATCTGTACCTGGGGATTGAGCATAATCGCCCATTTTTTATGACTACTTGAAATAAAGTAAGATGGAGAAAGCTGCGCTTCAAAGAGAATGGGAATCTGGTTGCCAATGCCGTTTCCCAGAGTCACATAGCTTTGATCTTTGTTGAAATTGACGATGGAAATAAATTTCTTATGCGCTAAAGTATCAATGTACCTGTTCGTTCTATATTGAGCGTGCGCGATTACATGACATAAAAAGAAAATGGAAAAGAAAAATAGATCCCGTAATTTAAAAACTATGGTCACTGTAAGAAATCCTAAGCGTGTCTAATTTCTGTTTACGTTAAGGTTGCGTTTTAATTATTTCTTTTTAAGACTTCCTTTTAGCTTGAACAAAAATCAAAATACCAGCGACACACAAGCTCAAACCAACCCAAGGTGACCATTCAATAGGGTGACTCTTCTCCTTGGTTATTTCGATTGGGCCTAAATCGATTATTTTTTTAGTGGTGATCAGATTGAATCCGGTGTAGGCCATCATCATGATTCCAATAATAATTAAAGCTATCCCAATTGTTGGTTTTTTCATGATTCGACTATTTTAGCAGATGTCACTGGACTGATCGCATGGTTTTTTGCTGCACCACCTACAGTCTCAACACGCTCGAATTGGACTTGCTGATCGTGAATGCCAGGCGGAATCAATTCGTTTTCAAAATACGCGAAGTTGTTTTTTTTCGGATGGTTCAACACTGCGCAATAATAAATACGTTGACGATACTTCATAATAGTAAGCTTGAGCTCCGGGTCAACCTTCGCATAAATGCTGGTTCCTTCTTTGTAGCGATTATCATTATTAATTACATTTCTCATAACTATTCAGTTGAAAGGATTTATCTCCAATTCGTAAAGGTTGTTCGCTTTATTCGTGGCAGCCTTACATAACTTCCATAGAAAGTTGTATCAATCACTGGTTTTAAAAATATCAAGTTTCAGCATAAAAGACCAGTACAATGTCTGGTCTTGGTCGTTGCGTATTTAACACCCTAAAGACCGAAGGCGATCATCGGTAAATGATTTCAAAAAAGAAGAGAAAAAAACGTTGCCAACCCCGTGATTGACAACGTTTTATTTGTTAGCGCTTTATTTTTTCACAATGGTATTGCCTGCCATGGTTACGGCACCGGTTCTTGCTAAGCCACTTCCGTTAAGGGAAGCGCCTGTGTTGAAGGTGATGGATTGCATCGCCAAAATGGTTCCTTGGAAAACGGTGGTCGTACCAAAAGTGACCGAGCTTCCAACTTGCCAGAAAATATGAGAGGCTAATGCGCCTCCGCTCAGAATAACCTGACGACCGGAAGTCGTAGTCAATGAGGAAGCAATCTGAATGATAAACACGGCATCCGCATTTCCTTTCGCATCGAAGGTAAGATCACCCGAAGATATGGCAAGAGATGAGGTTGATTTGTAAAGGCCAGGCGTAAGCGTGAGGCCACCAATATTTCCTGACAGCGTTACAATATCCGTTGACGTTCTTCCGGCCGCATCATTGTACGCAGCTGTTAAATCGAGCTTGGCTTGAGTTGCAATGTTGTCATTAATGTGTTGCGTGCCTGTTAAAATTCCGGGGGGAAACCCACCGATGGAAGTGCCCGGACTCAACGCCATATCCCCGGTGATATTCGTTGCTCCTGTATTGGTAATTTGGGAGCCCGCAAGAATTGCAATAGTAGAAGAACTTCCCAAAGAGACTAAGGCTGGATTAGCTGCTTGAATGGGTATTACCACTGGGTTTGTGCTCGATGGAGCTGGGTCGCTATTACTTTTGCATCCCGTCATCATGACAACCGAAGCAATGGCCAAGGTTGTTAAAATTTTTATTGTTTTCATTTTGTTTTTTTTATTTCTCGCAATTGGCGTGTCAAGTGTGAATTAATTTTCACACTGTAAAGATGATACCCTTTGATCAGGTGTCTGTTGCACAACACGAGCAAAGAGTTACATGTTTCACGCTCTCTTGGTATACGATTTAAGAGAAAAGAGTTTATTGGGATTAGTAAAGACAGTCAAAAAAAAAGAGGCTGCCTTGCGACAGCCTCTTTATCTAATTTTATTCTCTAATTATAATTAACTAAGGTTGAGTAACGGCATTACCATCGAGAACTACCGCGGTCTGTGCTAACGCTCTGCCATGAAAGGAAGCTCCGGTTTGAATGGTTATTGCTGTCTGTGATAAAATGACCCCTTCAAAGTGTGAAGTTGTGCCTAACGTGGCCGTTCCTGCCACTTGCCAGAATATATTCTTGGCTTGAGCACCACCAACTAAGGTGATCTTCACCGCATTGCTTTGAGTAAGGTCACCAGCAATTTGGAAAATCCATATATCTGTTGAGCTCCCTGAAATTGTTACATCAGAAGGCAACGAAACAGTATTTGACCATTTGTAAAGACCTGGCGTAAGGGTCATTCCTCCAATGTTGCCGGTGCCAAGCTCTGAGAAATCAGGAGTAGGACGTCCGGCCGCATCCGTGTAAGCCGTAAGCATATCATTTACAGCAGTGGTCAGGTTAATTGGTGTTGGTGATGCCTGATCAGCGGCATAAACTTTTCCAGTTACTTGTGCTGAAGTAGCATAGCCGGTGGCGTCTGTCAAACTAAGACCTGTGATATAAGATTCAGCAGCAGGACTTAAACCGAGATCTCCTGTAATAGCCGAAGTGGATATGTTAGATATTCCAGTTTTTGCCAGAATTACATAATTTATTGAAGAGCCGAGATTAACTGCCGCTAAACTTGCCGATGTGCCACCAGTGGTAAAACTCCAAACCGTGTTGGAAGCAAGCGCATTGCCCGATAAATCCTTCGCACCCGTTGTTATCGTTGCTGTATAGATTGTGTTGGCCGATAACACATTCGCTGGCGTAAAGGTGGCAGTAGTTCCGGAAGAAGCTACCGCTCCAGAGACTGAAGTTGTTCCTTGCTTCAAGGTAAATGTCGAAGCGGTAATTGTCGCTCCGTCCATCGCTTCACTAAAGGTTAAGGCAACCACTTTATTCCGTGCAACGCCAATGGCATTTTGAATCGGATCAGTTGAATTTACAACCGGCAAAACCACCGTGGTAAAACTCCAAACTTTGTTTGCAGCAATCGCATTGCCTGCCAAATCTTTAGCTCCAGTAGTAACGGTTGAAGTGTAAACGGTATTTCCAGCCAGTGCACTTGTGGGTGTAAATGTTGCCGTGATCCCAGTATAAGCAACGGCACCTGGTATTACAGTCGTGCCTTGTGTTAATGTAAATGTGGAAGAATTAATGGTTGCTGGATCCATTGCTCCACTAAATGTTAACGAAACGACTTTGTTTAGAGCAACACCGGTGGCGCTATTTAGAGGATCTGTTAAACCAGGAACCGGTAACCCAACGGTGGTGAAATTCCAAGTGGTGAGGGCAAGAGAACTTCCCATCGCACTCTTTGCTCCAGCCGTTATGGTAGCGGTATAAACCGAGCTTGCCTCTAAAATTGCTGAAGGAGTAAATGTAGCAGTAGTTCCGGAATAGGTAACAACCCCTGTTACTGGTGTCGATCCATTTTGCAACGTAAAGGTTGTAGCCGTGATCGTTGTCGCGTTCATTGCCGTACTAAAAGATGCAGTAACGATTGTGTTTCTTGGCATCCCAGTAGCGTCTGTTCCCGGAGTTGTAGAACTAACGGTTGGGTTTGGCCCTGGATCACTTGAATTACTTTTGCAGCCTGCTATTATCAGTATCGATAATAAAGGCAGTAATTTAATTTTTCTTAAGATGTTCATTTTGTTTTATTTTATTGTGAAATTATTTACGAGCATAATTCACTGTGGCTATTCGTCAATAGCTGCAGCGTTAATAAATTTACTTAGCAAAAGTGACGTGATTAAGGTCCTATCGTGTTACATTCCGAGCAAAGGCTTTTACACATATCACAGGTTTCATTTGCGATTATGCCAATTGCACTGAATAACTTCTTGTAGTAAGGAAATAAACCAATAATGCAGATCTGTCCGTTTCAATCAAAGTGGGATCTAATTCAGAACACCATTCCCTAGTATTGGCTCAGTGGATTACCCGTTGAAAAACTGGAAAGTCAAAGGAAAGTTGTCTTAGCCCTTCTTTATAAGGCTATTAAAATCATTGGCAAAGAATGAAAATTATTAGATCAGGCCCGATCCATATACCAATTTAATTCCTTTTCCATTTTTTTGTAGCGAAAAATGGTCGTGATGATTTTCTGGAGGCGCAGAAAAGCAGTCTCACTTTTTACCACATAGTCGAAAGCCCGGTGGTGCATGCAGTTGATGGCCACATCAATTTTATCTTGAGCGGATAACATCACTACCGGAATGTCGGGGTTAAACGATTTTATTTTATCCAAGGTATCCATTCCATTCATCGCGTTTTTATCAATCCCGTCAAGGAGATAATCCAGTATAATCACATCGGGAAAATGCGCCAGGTTCTCCATGCAAAGTTCGCCCGTGGCATACGTTTCGATATCAAAATCGGCATGCTGCAAGAACTCAATCTCCAATGATTTTAGAAACACCGCATCGTCATCAACCAGGAAAAGCTTTATTTTATTTATCACGTTTTTGTATTTTTAATTAGATTAAATTCTTCTTCCAACTCAGCGCAGGCTTGTGTACAAACCGTTTCCAGTTGAAGAACAAGTTCCTCAATACCCTCTTCCTGTAAGTGCGTGTTTGCGTATTCTTGCACCTTTTTCGCCATGTTTTCAAAATTCAAGTTGATGCCCATGATCGAAAAAGAGGGGATCATCTTATGTACGGCCGAATGTAAGGCCCCCCAATCTTTATCCTTAAAACTTTGTTTCATGGTGTTGATCAGCGGAGGCGTTTGCTGCAAATAGGCAGAAATCATCTCCATCATTAATTTGGGGTCTGATTTGGTGCGTTGCAATAAATAATTCAAATCAATGCATTTTTGTTTTTCGGTCTGATTAATTGGCTGATCAAATTCCTTTTTTTGTTTGGCCAATGTCGGCTTTTTTACGAGGCCAATTATTTTACTGTACAAAATCTTTTCGTCAACTGGTTTTGCGATGTAATCATTCATCCCCACCGCTTTGCACTTAGCTAGGTCAACCGTAGTGACATCGGCAGTTAAAGCGATAATGGGTATTTTAGAGTTCATTTTGTTGCGGATGTATTCCGTTGCGTCAAAGCCATTCATTTCTGGCATTTGCAGATCCATTAAAATAATATCATAAGATTTTGCCTCTAATTTCTCAATGGCTATTTTTCCATTGGCTGCAATATCACGTTCAAAGCCGAAATCATCCAGCAGGGTTTTCATCAATAATTGATTGAGGGCAATGTCCTCAACCACCAATACTTTTATGTTCCTTATCCCCTCATCAAGCTCTGCGATTCCGGGTTCCCATTCCGCTTCCGCATTTGTTTTTTGAAAACTAAGTATGAAACTGAACGTTGAGCCTTCGTTTAGTTTACTCGATACGGTTATGCTTCCGCCCTGTGGCTCAACCAATTGCTTTACAATGGCAAGTCCCAATCCAGTTCCCCCATATAATCTTGAGGTACCACTGCTTGCCTGTTGAAAGTTTTCAAAAATTGTTTTGATTTTATTTTCAGATATTCCGATACCTGTATCACTTACTGCAAACTCAATAGTCGCTTGTTCTTCTTTTTCGCTGACTAACCGAACACTGACCGTTATTTTTCCGTGCATGGTAAACTTTACAGCATTACTCACCAAGTTCAGTATAATTTGGTGCAACCGAACCGGATCCCCAACCAATACTTCTGGAATTCTTTTGTCGTATTCTTTTACCAAGTCCAAATTCTTTTCCAGAATTTTTGTTTCAAACAAATGAAGCATTGCAGATATTGATTGCGACAATTTGAAGGGGATTTGCTCGAAAGTCATTTTACCAGCGTCTACCTTGGCTAAATCCAGTATATCATTAATGAGTACGATGAGTGCGTCACCGCTCATTTTAATAGCGGTTAAATACTCTTTTTGCTTGTCCGATAGCTCCGTCTTTAATAGCACTTTGGTAAACCCGATAATGGCATTCATGGGCGTGCGTATTTCGTGGCTCATGTTAGACAGAAATTGTTGCTTCGCCTTCACTGCATCTTCCGCTATTCGTGTTGCGCTTTCAGCTTTTCGTGTTGCTTCTTCGGCAATTTCAGTGGCTAACTCAGCAGCCACCTTTGCTTCGATCAATTCCTTCTCACTCCGTTTTTGCTCAGTAATGTCCCTTGCTACCACGACAATGCCCAATACGTTACCTTGTTCGTCTTTGTAAACAGACCCATTAAATAAAACATCCGTTAATTGGCCAGTTCGCAGGGTCAACGGATAATCGGCCACAAAGCCTTCTGCAAAAACTTCCTGATATCCTTTGCGCGCTTTCTCAGGCTCGGTGAAATAATCAAAAAAATTGGTGCCCACTAATTTTTCGCGCGATATTCCGGTGATGCTTATAGAGGCGTTGTTCATGTCCGTGATTTTCCCTTCCGGATTAATCGTAAAGAGCGGATCAAGGCTGGCCTCAATAAGACTACGGGCGTAGGCAGCTACTCTTAATTCTGCCGCTCCTTTGTTTTTCTCCTCGGTCTGAAAAGCAAGTTCCCTATTGGCAATGACTAACTCATCAGCGCGTTTTCCTTTCTCTTTGTTTTGAAAGGCGAGTTCTTTGTTGGCAATGATTAGCTCGTCTGCTCGCTTTTCCTTTTCTTTATCCTGAAAAATGAGTTCTTTGTTGGCAATGGCTAACTCGTCCGCCCGCTTCTCTTTCTCTTTGTTTTGAAAGGCGAGCTCTTTGTTAGCAATAATTAATTCATCTGCGCGTTTTTCCTTTTCTTCATTTTGAAAGGCCAGTTCCTTGTTGGCAATAATCAATTCAGCTGCACGTTTTTCCTTTTCTTTGTTTTGAAAAACAAGTTCTTTGTTGGCCACAATTAATTCAGCTGCACGCTTCTCCCTTTCTGTATTTTGAAAAGCAAGTTCCCTGTTGGCAATAATTAACTCGTCAGCCCTTTTTTCTTTCTCCAAGTTCTGAAAGACCAGTTCCTTATTGGCAATGACTAATTCATCCGATTTTTTGCTTTTGGCCATGGGCGACAACGCTAGTCGTTTTTTTCAATCTTACTTTTAAACAATTCCACTTTCATTTTGATCAAAACCAATCTCTTCGATCGGTTTTCGTCTTTTGTCTCTCATTTTTTTATAGTCGGAAGGAGTGAGCCCTGTAATTTTTTTGAATTGATTGGACAAATGCGCCACACTGCTGTAGTGTAGCTTGTAGGAGATCTCGGTCAGGTTAAGCTCATCGTATAATAAAAGTTCTTTTGCCCTTTCGATTTTATTGATAATTATAAACTGTTGAATGGTGATGCCTTTCACCTCTGAAAATAAATTGGAGAGATACGTGTAATCATAATTTAGTTTCTCACTGATGTAATCTGAATAATTTGTTTTTGGCGCTTCCTCTGCATGGTGGATCATTTCGGTGATGACGTTATTGATCTTTTCTATCAACATCGCCCTTTTGTCATCCATTAACTCAAGGCCGGAGGTTAATAACCCAACTTTCAATTGAGCGCGTTGTTCCGTTGAAATATCTTCCATCACTTCCACTTCACCCAAATCAACTACAATAAAATGCAGACCGAGCTTTCTTAGCTCTTCCTTTACCGCCATTTTGCAGCGGTTGCTGACCATGTATTTGATAAAAATTTTCAAGTAACGAAACTTTGTGACACGTAAAGATGATCAATAATTACAGGTATCGTGTTACATGGACTACTTTCAATCTTACACATGTTACAGATTTTTAAAACCGACAAGTCTCAATTTGAACAAATTCGTGCATCACGAACCGCGATGGTAGGTAAAAAAGGTAGCTGCATCAATTTCGTAACTGTGGACGAAAAACTTCGTTTCCAATTGAACCAACAAGCCATCGAAACTTCAAACTATGGCTGGTGCATTATCAAGAATGGCTATATTAATTTAGGAATTAGCTATTGACTATAAATTAGCTATTTATAAGTTGATTACCCGGGAGACACACCGTGGGTTTTCTTTTTTATCTAAGGTCTGAATTTTTGGTCTCTTCGGAACTTCAAATTGACCTGTTAAAAAACAGAAAACAACCACTTGTCAACTATTTTATTTCCGTTAGCTAGGCACCGACTGATTTTTTTTTAATAGGCTAGTAGACATTGCTCGAATTCTCCTTCTCGTGCAACGTCTTTTTATTTGGTTAAGCGCATGGATACGAAATCAATTCATTGTTTAATCGTCATCACCCTCTTCCTCTTTATTAGCCACACGCACAAAAGCACTTCTTCGCGGGGCAGGCATAATGCTATTCTTGCCGCGTACGGTTTTCCAAATGTCTTCGTTGAAGGCAATGTCAGGCACTGCATCTTCATGGCTGAAGTCGAAGCTCAGCTTTTTCTTAGAAGGATCAATTGCATTTCTTTCGTTGATATCCACGTTGGCTTTAAGCGCGATGAAAGGACTCGAAACTTTGTCGCTTGTGAACGAGCGATACAGCGTTGTGGCCGCAGCATCGTATTGGCTCATCGGTGGGATTCCCAGGATCAATTCAATGGTTCGCAACATCCCCGAGGTGGAATACATCGTATGATCAACCGATTTCGTTTTCACATAAGGACTGACCACATAAGCTGTAGAACGATGGGCATCGACATGGTCAGATCCGTTTTGTGCATCGTCTTCCAAAATAAAAACCGCTGACTCATTCCAGATGCTTGACTTTGACAAATGTTCGATAAACTTTCCAACAGCCAGATCATTGTCGCCAACGGCTGCGAAAACGCTATAGGCACCTGGCTTAGATCCAGAGGTGTGGTCATTGCCAAAACGGAAACTATTAAATCGTGGCACTTCGTTGATTGCAAGCAACGAATCGAAGTCAACCTCCCATTGTTTCTCCCGGTCTACATCTTTAAATTCAAGATCCCAGCCTCTGTACTTTTTACAAAAATGATTTTCAACACCCGGATAATTTGCTTTTCCATTGTCCACAAATTCACCATAGGTGCGATAGGAGACGTTAGCTCGATTACAAAAATCCCAGATGAAACCATTTTTAGGAAAAGCAATTTCTCTTGTGCCTTCATAGTCATACGCGCCACCGCGACCACCATAACTGGTTACCCATGTTTTTTCTACAAAATCATTGGCGTAAGCAGCGTTAGACCAGTTGTGCCCATCCGCTGACACCTCGGCATCGACATAAAAATTATCAAGCAGGACAAATTCTTTAACGATTTTATGCAAGTTCGGAGTTATTTGTTCAGGGAAAATACATAAAGAAGAATCGCCATTCCCATCTTTTACATCACCCAACACCTGATCGTATGTTCTGTTTTCTTTGATGATATAAAACACGTATTTGATTGGAGATGGAGAACCAATCTTTTGTGGAATTGGGTTTCCTGCCTCTCCTTCTGCTTGTTGTTCTTTTTCTTTTGTATATGGGGTATTTGAAAAGACAAGATGCGAATAAATGGCCAAGTCACTTTCGTCAGGCGTTTCGATCATGGAAAGTGTTCCTTTAAATAAACCACCGATATATTCTACTACTTCTTTATTCGCTTCAGGGTTGGCCCCAACGTCCTGAGTTGCTTCTTTTTTCAATGGATTCGGACCTTTTGGGTTAGCCTTCGAGCTAAATCCTTTTCCGTTCGTTACATAGATTTTTTCATTAATAGTCTTTACTGAAGTGGGATACCATCCGGTGGGAATAAATCCTTTTGAACGGCTATTTCCTTTTTCGGTTACATCAAAAACGGCAAGGCAATTATTGTCGGCATTGGCTACGTAAAGTGTGTTTTCATCTTTTGATAAGGCCACACCATTTGGCGTTGACCCGATTGGCGAATCGGGGAACAACGATGCCATAATATGCTCCAGTACTTTATAGGAAGCTGTTTCAATTACCGAAACCGTGTTGTCATTGCCATTGGGAACAAAAAGATATTTTCCGTCTTTGGTGAAGACCATATCATTGGGATGACTGTTGGTGATAATTTCATGGGTGATTTTTTCTTGAGCTGTATTGTAAACCAACACTTTGTTCCCTCCCCAAAGCGAAATGTAGAGATCTTCCGTATTCGGGGCAATCTGACAGGTGTATGGTTCGGCTTCCAATTTTTCCTCTTTAATAATTTTTCGGCTTTTCAAATCACAGATAAAAAACGATTTAGAATCTTTGGCAACAACATATAGTCGGCTGCTTTTAGAATCAATGCACAGTCCGGCCGGAGAGATTTTAGCTTTTTCATCGCCCAATTTGATTTCGCCATCAGCTTTCAACTTTCCCTTTTCAATTTTATAGATGACCACCCGGTTATCATTTCCACCAGATGCGAACAGGTATTGTTCATCGGCACTGAATGCCAGGCCGACCCACGATTTTTTTATTTCCACGTCATCAAGCACTTTCTCAGTTTGGGCATCGATCAGGGTGATGGATTGGGTGCTTTGACCGTTGTTGGTCACCGCAAGAAACTTTTCGGAAGGGGAAACAATCAGATTGAGTGGAAGGTCGTTCAAGGCAAGGCTTTTTCCGGCTGGGGTCAGCGCCCATCCGTTGGGCAAAATTGCCCTTGAGGATACTAGCGTTCTAAAAAGCAGAGATTCTTCGAGGGACTGCCGATTGGATTTATTCTGTTGGCAATTCGTTAAAGTGAATAATAAGAGCAGGAAAAATATGCCTTGTTTCATGTTTTGATTTTTTTTGAAATATACCTATGCTGAAGGAAAAAGTGAACACACTTTATATGAAGTTCTTATGAATATTTGCAGATGTGGCACAGTGCACTCCCAACAGGGATTCGGAAGCCTCAACCGGAATGAATACAACAAGTGGTGGGGATTGCTTTCAAACCGAAACACTCTTTCATTTACTGTCATGCCGGACGTGGCGTCCGCCCTTTTCATATTCTCTAAAATGCCAAGCACGTTCCGGCATTCCGTGGTACGGAACACTCCAACGGAATTGAGTCAATCGGAGACCTCAGCGGGAATGACCCGACAGCTCGGTAGGCTAAACCGATATTCTTTTGAACTTCATCACTTGCCAAATCACTACAGGTGCACCAATAATTGATGTGAGTGCATTTAGCGGAAGCGCCTGTGCAGAGCCAGTTAATTGCGAAAGGGTGTCACAAAATAAAAGCAGCATCGCTCCAAAACAAATGACCACTGGTAAAAGGATTTTGTGATTGGTCGTTGGCATCACCAACCGGGCAAGGTGAGGAACAGCCAACCCCACAAAAGCGATGGGGCCGCAAAATGCCGTAATCCCTCCCGTCATTAAACCAGTGGCAATCACAATCCATAAACGCGATCGGTTGACATTGATGCCAAGACTTCGTGCATAGTTTTCGCCCAGCAACCAGCCGTTTAACGGTTTTAGCAAGCTGATGCTAATCCCTGTGCCAACAAAGAAAATGAGGGTTAGTACACCCACTTCATTCCATCCGGTATTACCTACACTTCCCATGGTCCAGATGACATACGATTGAAGATCTTCAGCCCTGCTCATAAATTGCATCACGCTCATGATCGCGGAGGTTGCAGCCGCAAGCATAAGACCAATGATAAGGATCGAAGCATTGTCGCGCACTTTTCTGGCGATGAGCAGCATAAGCAAAAGTACCAAGGCTCCACCCGCGCTGGCTGCCAACGCCAACGTCCATTCATTCCATGAAAAGTTAATTCCCCTCCCGACCAACAACAACAAACCTACGGCAAGGCTTGCCCCTGAACTTAGGCCAAGTACATCCGGTCCAGCCAATGGATTTCGGAAAAGTGTTTGCATCAGCAAGCCGCTGGCTGCAAGCCCTGCACCGGCCAACACACAAGTCAATGCTTTTGGTAGCCGAAATTGCCATAAAATAGTGTTTATAGTCGAATCTGATCCTGAAAAGAGGCTAGCGAAAATATCTGAAATAGAAATCGAAACACTGCCCAATGCCACATCAGCAACAAACAAAAGTGCAAGCGCTAGGAGGATGAAAATAAACATAATTGAGAACTGATTGCTTTTCTTTTGCATTGGAGCAAAGATAATAGTTTGTAGCGTGCCACGGCCTGGTGTTAGTTGTGCCACAACTTGGAGTGGTGGCACGACTGGAGACTATTTTTTCGGGCAAGTGAGGTGGACAAAACCACTAAGTAAGTAAGCGAAGGGTTATTTGATTTCTCCTCTTCATATCAATTTCAACTTTGCTCCCCATGTTGCCCCTTGGTCTTCAAAAATAAAACTGTTATGAAAACAATCAACTTGCAATTGAATGAAGAAATAACTGAAAAGCATCTTTCTATCAATTCTACGAAGCAGTCCCTTATGCTAAAGCCCCATTACCGCCATGGATATCCAAATAAGTTGGAAAGAACCTTTTTAAAAACAGCCCGGAATGCAGAAAAGCTAGGATTAAAAGAGGAGAAATTGCAAGATCGATCAAATTCCAAAGTCTGAATTAATCATTTCGCAACCTAAGTGCAAATTGAAAATAATAAGTGCCTTGCACAACTATGATCCAGAGAATTAATTATTATGCGATAGAAAAAGCCCTGAGTCAATATCCAATAATTGCTGTTACAGGATCACGTCAATCCGGAAAAACCACCATGCTGAAGTCCATATTCAGCAAGTATCAATATGTTAACCTGGAAAATCCGGATATTAGAAATTATGCAGTCACGAACCCGAGAGGTTTTTTATCAGAACATGAAACTAACGTGATACAAATCGGGCAAAACAATTCAAGAAAACATGTTTAGCGGATTGAAATATTTCAACACAATAGCTGGCGGTAAGGTTACCGATCAGTTTTTAATTTATGGTGGCAAGACAACACAGAAACGAACAGATTTCCAAGTTTTACCATGGTTAAATGTGCGATGACACAGGAGCTTGGTCCTTGCTCTTCGGGAGCAAAAGCTTTGACAGATTGTTAACTGATTACTTCTCCCCTATTCCGATCTTAGAGAGTCAACCGGGTTTTTCAATGCCGATAGTATAGTTTTGAAGCTCATCGTAAAAGCCGCAATCACCAGGGTGGTAAGCCCAGTAGACACAAATACCCACCACTGTATTTCGATTTTATATGCAAAATCCTGAAGCCATTTGTCCATTAAGTAATAGCCTAGCGGAAACGCAATCACAAAAGACACCGCAACGAGTATGATCAGATCCTTTGAAAGCATGGAGACAATTTGCGTGATGTTAGCACCCAAAACTTTTCTTATCCCGATTTCTTTGGTGCGTTGCTCTGCGGTAAATGTGACCAGTCCAAACAACCCCAGACAAGCGATGAAAATGGTAAGTCCACCAAAAATTTCCAGGATGCTTCCCGTTTTTTGTTCCGTAACATACGTTTCGTTGTACAATTCATCCAACAAGGCATACGAAAAGGGTTCGTCCGTATTAAAACTTTTCCATTTGCTATCGAGGCTTGCTAAAAGGTCAGCTATTTTTTTTGACTTTGTTCTAATGATGAGCCCGCCATAAGGATTATTTAGCATAATTAATGGAGCAATCGTTTCATGAAGAGATTTGAAATGAAAATCCTTCATTACACCAATAACGGTTAGTTTCCTCGTGCCATTGTTTACTGTTAAAATTTGGCCGATTGGATTTTTATCTATTCCGAAGATCCGTACAGCAGTTTCATTGACAATCACGTGAGTTGAATCGACTGCCGGTGTTGATGAAAAATTTCTTCCCATGACCAGCTTCATGCCCATCGTGGGGATATACTGATCGTCAATGTTGTAAACTAACGTTCTGCGGATTAGCTCTTTTTGATCACCTGGAAACACATTGGTCATATTATTATCAGATGGCCCGGCCGGAACAAATCCTGACATGGTGATGCGCTCCACCCTGGAGTCACTTACGATTTGATTCCTGAAAACAGATTCATTGGTCCCCAATAAATAGGACTCGCGGAGCACCAGCAATTGATCCCGATCATATCCAATTTCTTTGCTTTGTATAAACGACATCTGTTGGTTGACAATGATGATTGCCACGATCAAACAAGCCGAAATAACAAATTGAAATACCACCAACGAACTTCTGATCCCCGTACCTCGACTATTATTTAATTTATTCTTAAGTGCTGAGATCGCTTTGAAAGACGATAGGTAAAAGGCGGGATAGCTCCCTGCCAATAGGGTAATAACCATACCTGAAATAAAAATACCCGCTATCATTTTAGGTTTCAAAAGAAAATCTATATCCAACACCTTCCCAGACAGATGATTGAACATCGGCAAGGCAGCTACCACCACCACCGCGGCTAGCAGAAAAGCTAAGGCAGTTGAAATAAATGATTCAACCAAAAACTGGTTGACTAATTGTCCATTGCGAGAACCCAGTACTTTCTTCACGCCAACCTCCTTGCATCGTTTTGTAGCAGCCGCAGTAGCGAGGTTCATGAAGTTGATGCAGGCGATCAACAACATAAAAATGGCAACCGCCCCAAAGATGTACAGAGATTTGATATTGCCACCGGGTTCCAATTCTGTTTGGCTAGCAAAGTCAGAATGCAAATGAATGTCGGTAAGGGGCTGAACAAATAATCCAATTTCATTTCCGTTTTCCCTGAACTTCTGGTAGGTCATGCCCATCTGTTCTACCTGCGGCCCCATGTACTTCTCAATTATGGCCGGTAGTTTTGATTCAAATGTTTTAAAGTCCGTACCGTCTTGCAGCACCACATAATTGAAATAATTAGAGGCCATCCAGTTATTTTCTTTTGAATCGGGTAGGCCTTCCATAGAGGCAAAAAGATCGAAATGAAAATGAGAGTTGGTGGGTACTTTGTCAATAACCCCGGTGACTTTATATTGATCGCCAGTTTCCTTAAAATCTAAGACTTTGTTAATAGGATCTTCGTTTCCGAAAAATTTCAAGGCCTGTTCTTTTGTAATCACGATGGTATGAGGTTCGGCCAATGCTGTTTTCGGATTGCCTTCGAGGAAGGGCAGTGTAAAGACTTCAAAAAAGTTGGGGTCAACAAAAGCTATTTTGCTGTTTCGGTATGTATTGTTCTGGTATCTTATTTTGGGTGATCCCATTCTTCTTAGGCGTGTGCCCAATGAAACCTCTGGAAATTCTTTCACCAGCGTAGGTGTTACGGGTGCAGGGGTGACCGCTTCGCGAATTACCTCTCCATTAACTTTTCCTTTTAACACCACTCGCACGATGCGCTCAGCCTTTTCATTAAAGCGGTCAAAACTCAGTTCGTCCACCACAAACAGCATGATGATGAGGCAAGTCGCAATGCCTACTGACAAGCCCGTGATGTTGATGGCAAATAAACTTTTGTTCATCAACAAATGTCTCCACCCGATTTTAAAATAGCTTTTAATCATACCGTAGTTGTTTAAATTTCTATATCCTTTCGTTGGCTTTACAATACTTGGCCTAAAAAGCAACAGCACATCAGCAATAAATTTTAAATCCGCTTTTCGTTTACCAAGTTCTTTCAGTCGTTCATGGTACACCTCCATCAAATCCCCTTCAATGTGATCGCGCAACTTCGGGTGGCAGAACCAGCGGAAGAAGCGAAGGGGTAGGCGGGGTGGTTTTAAAGAAGACATAAGTATCAAGGTTTACGACACAAGAAATAAGGACTTCATTTCTTGTGTCTTATGTCTAACGTCTATTAATCTGCTTAGAACTACTTTCGGTATCGCATTCCACAATTCGTTCCTCGTGTCCTTGGCATGTTCCATCGCTCTTTTCCCCAAGGCCGTGATTTGAAAATATTTTTTTGGTCGGCCCGCGCGCTCTTCCGTGGCTTCGCCATCAAAGGATTTGATGTAGCCTTTGTCTTCCAGCCTAACGAGTGCGGTGTGCAACGCGCCCATGCTCACGTTTCGAGAAAGCCGTGACTCAATTTCCTTTTTGATGGATACGCCATACGCGTCTTTGTACAACACGCCAATGGTGAGGATAACGATTTCTTCAAACTCGCCTAATTGATATTTTTTCATTGTCAAGTATTTTCGCCACTAAGGCACTAAGCCACAAAGTATTTTTATTTATTTCTTTAGTGTCAGGTAGTCTTTATGGCATTTTTTTCATTGTTGAAATTTTTCGTCACAAATGCCCTAAGCCACAAAGAATTTTTTATTAGGTCTTAGCGTCTTCGTGCCTTGATGGCAAAGTGGATATTTAATTAATTCCTAAATGTAGGAATAACAATCGTGCCAAGTGGAAAAGCTTGCAACGCGATGATTAAATGAGGTTGAAACGATATCGTAGAGTTCGAAAATGAACAACGTTAAGCTAAAATCGGGCAGGTAAGAAAGTTAAAACAAACGGGGAAGTTTACTTGACGGTGTATCCTTGTTTCGGTCTACTTCTTATGTTTTTTTGGTATTATTATATCTACCCGAATCCAACTATTTTAGGATCAACAATAAAAAAATAAGGACTTAAAAAGTCCCCTCAAATCAATTCTAATGGCCTAATCAACGCTTGTCGCCATAAAGGATAGCGTCATTAATTTCTTTGATGGCCTTGTCCACGGCATCGGCTGCCTTTGCTCGATGCCCGCCAAAATCGCGCTTGGAATTTTCCAAATGATTCTTTGCTAGAAATAAATCATTTTTGGCAGCTTGCAATTCTAGGAATTGGTCTGCAGTTTTTCCGAAACAAAATGCCGTAATTAATAGGGAACACATTCCTATTGTTTTTAAGGTTGTTTTCATAAAGTTTGTCTTGGTTAGTTAATTAGGCGTCTTTGATCCGGCCACCCTTACAAAGTTTAACGTAGCCGTAAAAATTTATCATTGGCCATTCTATACCCATAATCCGATTAGAATTAGACTTGAGTCCTCAAAAACAATTTTTTTCGACCTCCGCTTTTCAGTTTTCTTTTATGAAGATTCAATTACTAAAGTCGTTCATAGTTTGTTTCGCTTTATCGCTTTCATTCAGTCGTTGTGGAGTTGTCCTGACTTCGTCACTGGGACACCCATTTTTAGAAGTTAAATAAATTGGCCAGGG
>JADEYI010000143.1_pt1 | contig 133763 bp, 195 predicted proteins | sample 8542331 | NCBI WGS metagenome assembly JADEYI01 (sample SAMN16510988, study PRJNA670497) | mine drainage metagenome | isolation source: biofilm near Copperflume 1 | place: Germany: Marsberg coppermine Kilianstollen | collected 2018-02
GACGCTTAATCAGCCCTGTGTGGCTGGAAAAAGTGTAATCTCTCTCTCTCTCTCTATCCCTGTTTCCTGGATTCGATAGAATTGACTATTAGGCTCGCCATGGTCTTAGGAGTGGATAAAATTAGCATGCAATCCGCTTGAACGAAATTCCAGGAAAGTCAACATTACAAGTGCCGCTTATAATTACTACAAAAACCAGAGCACCATTCAAGACATGCCGCATGCGGCACCGGGCTGACTCATACATGGAACATCTATCGTGTGAGATAATTTCCGATGTCTTGCAGCAACATCTCTGATGTACCCAAGTGCATGTGAATCTTTGATCGGAAGCAGGCGGCTCGTGCTTTGAAGTGCACGTCACACCAACAAGAATTAACATTTTACACAGCACATATCTGATTGCTTTGCTGTTAGCTGAAACACACTAAACTGATGAGCACGAAGTCACTGTTTTGGGTGCTCAAGATTGGCAAGCTCGCAAGCATGCCTCAAGCACTGCCTTCTTCTCCTTCCTAAACGCTCTCGCCAAGTCTGTATCCGATGCTACATCGCTCTCAAACCTCTTCAACTCCCCTCTGCATATCCCACTCACCACCTGTGATGCAGGAGAATCATCACAACTGTGTCCATCCATCCATGCTGTGTCGCAAGTGGTCATGGCAACTCAGATTATCAAGTGGGAGCTGCCAGAGAAGCCTTTTTTTGCACACCTTGTTAATCTGCCCCTTGGAGAGCTGTGTTGCCTTTAGCTGATCCTCTGTATAGCTGTCAGGCCCAGTGCGCGTGAGAATGCCCTGCATGCATTTGCCCTCTGGATAAGTCTGAAAGACAAGAGCAGAATCGATTTGATTCAATCAAATACAAATTGAGTCAACACACGGCAGCAAACGATACCTACGCTTTGTGCAACATACACAAGTCAGATCTAGTGACTAGGCAATCGAAGTAGCACCTTTGATGACTGTGGCAATCCTGCAATGCCAGAAATTTTGCTGGTGTCACTCAATGCCAGAGCTGCCGCCCTCAGGTCTGGGATGGTGTATGTGTCATGGGGAATGCCAGGCTCCACAAAACCATAGTACTGCAATAACGAGTCGTTGCTCTGCTTTCCATAACTGATGAAGACCTGCTCCCCCTGCATCCAAGCCGAACAGGTTCAAAAAAAAATCGTTATTCATTACTGCTTATTGCGTCCTGTTAGGTGCCACACCTCTGACAAGGCTTCTGTGCAAGTGAGTGCTGCCAGGAAAGGGGAGGACAGGGCATGCAAGACGTTTGCAAGTGCGTGTAGAGTGAACGTGCATGGTACAGTAATCTGAAGCAATACCTTGCTGAAGGAGCTTTGACACCGCACAGAGAAGCGATCTGCAAAGTACTCATACTCCACCTCGCTCTGCATGACACTTAGAACGTGCTTCAGTGAACTTTTAAGCATCAGCAGACCTCAAAGTCCACAAAAAAACTTCTTACGGGGCGGCATGCGGATCTCTCACACTTCTCACGGGCAACCAAGCACACATCTGGAATATCATGACACCGGACGCAAAGCACACAAGAAAAGAGGTTGCTGCCTCACCTGAACGGTGCTCTTGTGGTTCAGGAAGTCTACGACGGGGCACATGGCGTACCACTTGACCTTCTGGGAAAGTACCACATCATACAGCAAGTTGAACAGCGCGGCAGCAATCGCCCCATTCAACACCTGGGCATTGGACAAGCATCTCATCAACTTGCAGAGGTAGGAGTGCATAGTAAGGGCAGGAGGTGAGAATGAATTGCCTGCTCTAGTGGAACATGCGCCACGGTGATGGATGCAGCTGCCAGAGCGCCCAGAGCTCCAAAGGTCTTCAATCGGCTGCGCCAAGTTGGCCCTGTGTCGACAGGCAGGACTTTATCTCACAAACACATTCCAAAATTGCCAATTGCAAAATGTTGGCCGATGAGATGCTCCACACCACATGCCCAATACGCCACGCCAGGCCTGTCTTCAAGCAACCTTCTCATGCATGTCATGCAATAGGTTGCCCACCTAAAGCAGGTGCGACCTCTGAGGCCAGTCAGAGTCTGACTGCCCTCAGGCTCCAATGCTTTTAATATGCAATCAAGTCATTATCAGGAGGGCATTTATGAAATTTGTGAGTTCATGCGCGCACCGGCATATGGCCCGCTGAATGCACGGCTGCGCACAGCCTGCAGCGCCCAGATCAGGTCCTGCTCGGTGATGGGTGTGCCAGGGGTGGATACCGCCAGCTCAGCATGCAGCCTCTTCAGGCCCTCCCTCTGAGTTGCCACCTTTGGCATGTCACATGCTGTTATCAGGCTCCCCACGAGGCATCAAAGTCTACAATGACACTGTCCTTGGCATCTGGAGATGCTCTGGGCTGCACGGTGGGCCCTCCACCAGACAGATGCATGCTCAAACTAAGCTATTGAGGGGACTGCAATACCTCTCGTATAAGCTGGGGATAGCACAGGGCTTGCAGCTGTGCCTCACTCCATGACAGCGGCGTGCTGAAGTCTGCTGGCAATGCTGCAACATATGGTGCAAGCTTGGAAGCCGGCCCCAGCTGCCTCTCATACAGCAATTTCAGCGCCATCTGCACATACCTGCAACCACTCTCCCTGCTCACAAGTGTGTACAGAAGTCACGAATGCCTACAAAAAAATTGCTCACAAGAAAGCAATGGCATACAGTACCCTGTGCCATATGTGGTCAGGCCGATTACCAATTTACGCACGATCCAATTATAATGATGCCCTCACCATCAGGAAATTCCGTCATAAGTTTCCACAGCAACAGTTGCTTCTTTAAGCAACCTACGAGCTGTCAGATCGAAGCCAAGATCCTTGGATGGTGAGGATGCAATGACAGGTGGCAGGCAGTACCAGGGCTTCTTGGAGTAGAAAACAGAGCTGCAGAAGGTGCCAGGCAGCTGTGAGCGCTCCTTGGGGCTGACCACCAAAGCCGCTGCCACTGGCAGGGACACCAGAACCTCCCCCTTTGCTATATTGTCAGCCGCCGCCATGCCCCTCAAGCCTGCACCACCAAAGGCAACTCCCTGGCATTCGTCACCACTTTAAGTGCTTGTGACACGGGAGTCACTGATGTTGGGACATTTCATTGCAGCCTGACATATGCCTCTCACCTACAAACTCGGCAAGCCTCAATGATGGACTGGTGATGCCTGATCGGAGGGCCCACTCCTGGAAACCGAGTGGCCCCTCCCCACTCTTTTGTTTGCCTTGTCCATCGATAGGCTTGGCTGGGGCGGCTGTGCATCTGGTATCACGATACGATGCAGATCTGTGCAGTCTTTGACGCGTGAATGCAGGCCTGCTACATTTCAGATCTCTGAAACGGCATGGCTTCAACAGGCTTTCATGGACGCACTCTGTGCTAGTGTGGTCCAAATTTCGGATTGATCGACATGGCAACATAATTTGCAGAGCTTTAGTCAACTCGCAGCAATGCTCAAAGCTCGGGCTGCTCAAGGGTTGAGTTCATAATTTGTTTCGGCATCCCTACCAGAGCTTTACATTGGGCTGGAACAAGCACAGAATGTCCCTATCCATGTTCTTGATTGTCATACTTATTTCACCGTTTATATTATGTGCAAATCGACAACACCTGCCCTCCCCGTGAAGAAGATGGGATAGCGTCAGCAGAAAGGGCAAAATTTCGTCACCCACAGCACGTGCGAGTAATCCTCTTCTTCTCTTTGTAGTTCTTCGATTTTCTGCCTTTTAAAACATATCTGGAAAGTAATTCTGCTTATACTGCAAGGGTAGGGGTGCCAGCAGGAGCGCACTAATGGTGTGCTACTGACCTGACCGATCAATTTGTCTTGCATGGCGCTCTCGCATCAATGAGATTAACTCATAAGTATTGAAAATGACACGCATTTGTGCTCTGTATCAACCCTCGAACATCGCTCGGCTCGCCCGTGCTAAGGTGAGCTTGTCGCCGTATCCTAACCTGCATGTGCAAAGCGAAGGCAGGGACTTCATTTTTGCATGTAGATACCGAGCAAACTCCTGAATATATTTTCACACTTGATCGAGTGCTGACTCGTGGGATCCGGCATGCAGGGCTATCCTTATGCCAGACCTAGCTCGTCTTTCCTGTACATCAGCGGCTCTGTATACCTTTTCGAAGACGCAGCCTGGGGAGGCACCCAGCATCTTGGCAGCCTCCAAATAAGTGCTCCAGATGGCACGCAGCAAAGGCATGCTCCCCCATGATCGATTGATGTGTGCTCTGTATGCAAATCACCTGATAGATGTAACACTCTGCAGCCCTTTTGCGACGGCTGGAAACCTGACATCAGGGCTAGAAACCTGAGATCAGGGACCCCTTGTTGACTCTGATATTGTGGAGTGCCGTGCAGAGCACAGACTGTGCTGGAGCAGCTGGGAATCCAGTGGTCCCCAAATGACATCAGGACACCAGTGCTGGCCGTGGGTTCCAATGCTGGTCCTGAGCAGCTGCTGCGCAAGTACCCTCCAATGCTCTTCCGTGACGGCGTGCTCATCCCCGTCGTGCGCTGCGTCCTCCCGGATTTCGACGTGGCCTACTCCCCATGCATCACCAGCTATGGCTCTTGTTCAGGTGCTCTTGTGTCTGTCTGGCCATGAATGCCACAGTCCTGTCATTTGTGTATGTGTCTCTTTGTATGTGGGTTGACTTATTGCCAGGATTGCATCCCACCTCACTTGCTGCATGTGCAGACTCATCTGTCTTTCTGGGCGTGAATGCCTCAGTCCTGTCATTTGTGTCTTTCTGTACTTGTTTATGGAATGTCTTATTGCCAGGAATGCATACCACCCAATTTGCTGCAGATGCAGATGCAAAATTGCCCTCCAGGAGAGAATGAAGGTTTGAGCTGGAGTCTACTGCTTGTGCTGCAGCCACTTTGGAGTACTCGCCGGGAACAGCGGTGGAGATCTTTGTGACATTCCTCACAACGCCCCAGCTGGAGCGCATGCATGAGACGGAGGGGGCCTACTTCCTCACAGAGCTCAGACAGGTCGAGCTCCAATTGGGCCAGTCCCTTGAAGCCTACAGGCAAGCTTTGCCTCTCCCCAAATAAAAAAATCATTTCGCTTCGTGATGACTACAGAAATGTGTGATTGGCTGACTGTGTCCTGCAGCACTGGCGAACATCTACATCTGCTTTGCAATCGTTTGCGAATCTCATGATACTGCGCCCTGAAAATCTTGATCGCGTATTGGTGGCAGGACCAAAATTGCCACAAAATTGTTGAGTCTTGGTGGCACAAGATCGTCAGAAGATGGTCCCAAAAAGCAATGCACGAAATCCCTGTGTCCTGAAGACGAATGCTGTGCTGTTTTTAGGGAAGGGAAGGAGGCTGCTGCCCTGCTGTGCACTGTGTACCAGTATAATCACCAGTCCGGCACGCTGCATTTGCCCCTCGGGGATGGAGCGCCCACGCCTGTTGCCATCAAAGTGAGCCCAGTTCTTTTCATGCAATTCTTTTACCCCGTACGCTGGATGCAATCTGCTGCCTCTGGTGCAAATTCACACTTCAAGTTGAAGGATTACAGCATAATGTGCATAATTTTATTAATAAACCCGCAGGAGATTAGGGCCGAGAGAAGGAAGTTTCCAGCCTTGGACCAGACTGAGATGCAGCATGCGGTCCGGACCTTCGTCACCAAGCTAGAGACGACTAACACTGCCCCTCTGCCCACCAACGGTGAGTTAATTGCCTGTCCCTCGTAGATATGATCTGGCACAAACCCTCCAGCACCAAGCTTGATGCAGCATGCCTAGATGTTGATCGTTGATGGTCACCTTTTTCCTTAAGGTCTGACAGATGTCAATGGACGTTTGTGCGCAGGTGCGCAGGTGCAGAATGGCACAGCGGAGTCACAGGCAGCAGCCGTCGCATCTGCAGGGAACGGCAGTGTTCCCACTGCGCATGAGGAGACCGGCCTGCCCTTCAACAGCGGCAGAATTGCTCAGGCGCTCGATGCGCTTAAAGTGGGCAGCAATGACAGCCAGGGAGACGAGGCAAGCATCAACGCTTGGATCCTGGAGAATCTAGATATCATAAAGGCGCGGACAGAAAGAGTGGAATTCTTGGTTGCTGCAGCTAAGCCGCAGCAGTACCCCCATATGGATGTGCTGATGACTATTGGTGACATATATGACGTAAGCGTGGCTTGAGATTGACATTTCACGAGGTGTCAGTCTCAAGGTGACAGTGTATGGCAACTAGTATGTGGGGCTGCCAGCCCCATACAGTGAAGAGCCCTCAAGGGATAAGTGAGCCCTGCTGTACATGAATGTTAGACGCAATCACTGATGTAGAGAAATGAGGGGTATCCCGCTGTAGACTGAACATAAATTCTCTCAGAGTTTGGCCCAGAAGAGCGCCGGGAACAATTTTCACGGATGCATGCGTGGGACGCCAAGCTTTGCGCCATTAATTTGTTGTGGACCACGAGGTGGGCAAGAGTCTTTACTATCGCCCACCTCACACCGTGGTCGTGTTTGCACGAGCAGTGAACAAGATGTAACAACTCCACCAATTTTATATTTATTATTACAAAGGGTGCCTGTGCTCACATGTTTTCCTTTGGATCACCGGGTGCCAGGAGGCTACAGTGATCTTAGCCAAACCAGCAAGAGACGTGTAAGAACTATGGGCTTAGAACACTGCAAAGGTGCTGAACTCCAGCAATGCTCTTGTAGCAAGAACTCCCAAGCGAATGTGCCGCCTTACGCTCGGGCATCAGCTCAGTGCATGGCAACGTTGGGGCGCACTGCCTTGAACGTTGTCTTGAACGTCCTGGATGATGGCCTGTCCGGTCACACAGCATCACACAAGTCAGCACCAATGAGCATCGCAACTGCACCCCATCTGAATCGCAGGTCTGAGCCCATCCAAACACAAAGAATTGCAACCACTCGTACATGCCCTGCAAACAAATGTAAGCAAGTGCCATGCATGCCAGCAGACTGTTCTGCACGCGATTACGAAGGCACCAGCCACCCTGCCCATCCGAATCCCCCGTGCCTGTTCACACGTCTGGAGGCAGAAGTTCTTTAAGATATGTGAGCATGTCCCTGAATTGCAGCCGTGAGGGGGGACCAAGCATGTGGACGGCAGCGCACCTGGCCATGCGGCGGGTGAGGGGGAACTTGATCTTGGAGTCGTGGAACTGCTTGATGTTGACGCGCTTGGTCAGGGCAGCCGGCACGGTGGCAGTCTTGATGATCTGCATGCACGGCGCGCGCACGCGATGCCTCGAGGCCATCTCCTGCGATGCCACAACATGTATGCAATTAGCAATCTGCTGGAGTGTGCTTAAAGCCTGTGCTGACGTGCACACCAGGGACTGCCAAGCGGTGATATACTGTGCTGACGGGCATGTCCAATTTTTCGGCATTCTGCTTAAAACAATATCCTTGAAGCCTGTGCTGGAAGGGTATGTCAGGGACTGGCAAGCTAAGCAGCCCAGTCACCCACTGTGATGACAGGCACGTTCGAGACTGCCAAGCAACAGCAGCCCGACGCTCGAAGCTATGTCAGACTGGGGAGAGTCTAGATCTGATGCTAGCCAAGGCCATCAATCGTGATCTTGGCACATGCACCGGCAAGTGCTTTCCTGTGTGCCCCCACTGACATGCTCGCCTCTGCGCCTTGCCTTCCTTCTGGCTGCAGAGGTTGTTGTCAGCTGCGGCCTGTTCAGGGCATGTGTCAGAAGAGAGGTGTCGTGTGCAGCAGCATACCTGGTACAGCTGCTCGACGGCACCGTTGAGGGTGGTGTCCCTGTACTCCTTGTACATGTTGTGGTAGCCTGTCCTGGACTGGTACCGCACCCACACGCCAAAGTTCTTCACAGTCGTCGGCTTCTTCTCATAGATCTGCACAGCCACCAAGGCTTCAAGTGAGGGAACATGTGTACATTGTGCTGGATGAGGACAGTCCTCCAGCGTGATGCTCGTGTTGCCATCAACATCTGACGTCTGATGCAAATTTGCAAACTGTGTACAAAAAGACATCGAGGCATCCTCTGCCTGAGAACAGCGTGATGCTCTTATTGCCTGCTTCAGGACTGTGCATAAAGCTGATCTAGAGCTGCACCTCGTTTGCTGCAAGAATCTGCCCGTTCGCCTTCTTCACCTTTCTGAGCTTCCTCAAGAAGTACCTGCAGAGAAGGAAAACTCAGCAACCAAGTAAATCACACAGACCACCTTTACCCAATGCAGACATGTAACAGCTCCGCAGTCATTCCGATCCTCACAAGTACGATCGATAACTTACCAGAACTTTGACTTTGCACGCACAGGGTCTGTCGCCCAAAGCTTCATCCTGTAGATGGTTGGCTCTGGCTCCTTTTCTGTGGGCAAATGGCGTCCCACCACCTGGTACTGGTGGTACTTGTAACCACCCTGCAAAGTGCAATAGCATGTCAGATGAAGGCCAGCTGCAAGAATACATTCCATCTCCCAAACAAAACAATCCTTTCAATCCTGGCTTCCAGGCTTTGCAAGGGCTGCAGCTTTGGGGCCACTAATAATCATATTAATACATTTACACTGAGAACTTGAGGGGTAACACCTGCACCATCTTGGCAATCTTTCCCTCACTCCTTTCTGATCAACCGCCGCCGAGATGCGAAAGCCCACTTGTCTCTAAGAATCGCCGTCGAATTGACGGATCGGAATTTTTAGGTTGGACAATCAAAGGGATTTGGAAGGGGTCATGGATATCTTGAGGAGTCTCCTGCCACAGCCGTCCAATTCTCCGTCAGAATTCAGGCTCTCTCGAATTCCTGTACCGTTGGAGAGTTTTTAAGTGTGGCATTCACTCTTGTTGTCTCATCCTAGCTCAGGACAGGGACACACTACTATATTGTCTGGAAAGTGGCTTTGGGGTTTAGGATCTGTGCGAAGCCTTCCTTGATATAGCGGATGGGGCCGGTCTGACCATGCAGGTCCTGCAGACGCATATTGCTTCCTATAATCAGGTGCCTCGAAGCGTTGACTGGCTGCCACCCACCCTGCCTTCGCCCCTGTCAGCTTCAGGTATGGACGCCCAGGAGCTCAGGGAATTCATGGCTCAGTACGTGTCCGAGCTGGCGGATCTGACGTTCAACTCCAAGCCAATCATCAACACGTTGACGATGCTGGCAAGCGAGAACGTCAAGGCGGCTTCCAGTATAGCTGCAGCTATCGAGAAGCACATCCTGAAGGTGCGACCCTGCAGCTCTCAGGAAGCAAAATCCTGTGCTATCGCGCTTGCTTTACCGAGGTTTCTGGCAGCTATTTTGTGTCAAACTTCGACTTCTTGCAAGCTGCTAAAGATAGTCTGTGCAATTGACATGTTATGGTTGTGCAGTGCTCTCCAACGCATAAGCTCTATGGCCTCTACTTGATGGACAGCATCATCAAGAACGTGAGACAACCATACACGTCCTTGTTCTCACGCAATCTACCAGAGGTATGGATGCATTCTGCGCTTGAAATTATCACCCTCATGGATAACTGCCTGGCCCTACCCAACAGTAGGTTGGAATTGCCACCAATGCCTCATTTGCGATCTGGCGCAGGTTTACATGAACGCATGGAGTGCAGCCTCGCAGTCCAGACCTCAATTGCAGAAGCTGTTCAATTTCTGGAAAGGCCACTTGCCGGACCATACTTTGGCAGCCATCACCAAGCAGCAAGGGGCCCAGCAGGTGCCTGGCTTCATCTACCTCTATCATAAATTACTAAACTAGCATTTTTTTGCTTCTCACGCTTGCAAATATGAAGACTGACAGCTTTTTAATAGTGTGTCTCGATGCTGTGTGCAGCATGTACCTGCTGCGCGCCCTGCAACAAGGCAGACCGCGGCCTCAGTGTACGCGCAGCAGCCACTTGCGGACCCTCGGCTGTCGGCGGCACCTTTGTATTCGCAGGCGCCCTTGCCAGCACCGCCATCCCCGCAGCCACAGCTGGGGCACGCGGCAGGCTACGGAGCGGCTGCACCCTTCGCAGCGCCTCCCTCGCCTCCATCCCGTCCCACAAGCGCAGGTAGCTTGCCCTTGCCGGTCCTTCCTGCACCCTTGCCGACACGTGACCAATGCATGGCTACAGCATGCAAGTTTTTGATGCACTGTGGAGCGGAGGCAACAAGCCTCCCCGCACCTTGCCTTTGCCAACATGCTCTGACCATGGCTGACCCCAGCGCTTTGCCTCCTCTGCACGCAGTTCTGTGCATGAGCACAATTGCACCGTACTTATTTCTTGTGGGCATTTCTTATTTGTGTGCTTGGAGTGTCCTAAATTTTGGCATCGCGCGCAGGACCTCAAGCGCCAGGTGTACAGCAGTTTCCTCCAGGACATTCCTTGTACCCGGCAGCAGCTGGCGTTGCGCAGCCGTACGCAGCTGTGCAGCTGCAGCAGTTTCCGCCGCCGCCGCCGCGGCAGCCGTCGCCGCAGGCGCCGCAGCCGGCAGATGCATTTCCCGGCTTCCCGCAGCTACCAGGGCCGGCGCAGCCGAGCGCAGCTGTCATGGCAGCGCTGCAAGCTGCCCTGGCGAAAAAGCAGCAGCAGCAGTCAGGGAACGCCGCTCGGCAGCAGCCTGCCGCCAGCAGTGTCAGCGAGGATGACTACTGGGCAGGTCTTGAGCCTGATGAGCTGCCCCTGAAGACCGTGGACGAAAGGAAGATGGGCTTTGATTCGGAGCGCCTCAAGGTACATGTTCTCTCCTTGCATGTTGTTGTTATTTTCTTCTGACAGCACATTTAATTAAAATTGTACACTCTGGAATTTGTAATCTTGTAAATGTAAAGTATCACTTGGCCAATTTGCTGTGCATGTCAGCTGCAATAGGCGTGTTTGTGTGCACACCCATTGAAGCTTTGATGCTCAGCAAGGAGGCTTGTGCTAAAATTTGTAAGCAGATAAGATCCTGATGGTGTGTTGATCTCTTGGCTCGCAAGAGTGATTGCTTGCAAGTCTGTAAGCTTCATGACATGTGGGGCAAGTGCCTTGAAGCTAGCACAGATGCAGTAGATTTCTGTGTGAATAGCTTCTCAGAAGTGCATCAAATATGATGTCCCTATGTATGTCAATATGGAATGAGGGTGAGCAAAACACTGTGCTTGGCAGTCATGCGGATGTCAATTCTGTGACATTATGTGGTCACATCATTGCTTGGTATAATTCCTTCTCAACAACACTCTCACTATCACATCATTGTCACCATGACCAAGACATTTCATAGATTGGCCCTTGCCCAACTCAGAACAGAGACTACAATCTATACACCATCGTTTCCATCGCTTCTTGCAAGTGCCAATACTTGATGAAGTGGTCGTGAGGATATAGTGCCAAGAAAGCAATGAGTCCTCTTGAAGGCAGGCTTGGACGTGTCTACATGGCTTTGTCTCACTCTGTGCCATGGGCCAGTCAATAATGGCGAGCTCTAGTCATGGTGCACAAGTAGGTTAGGAAATATCAGATAGGGACGCCCTACGCTCTCACTATGAGAGGCTGCAATTGCTCCAACGCATGCCCTCCTCTCTCAAGATTCCTCTACCATCACACATCTGTGCCGTGCAGGCAGATCCGGCTCCGCTTCTCCCCTCGCCTCCTCTTGTGCGCAGGACCAGTCGGACTCTGCCACGACACTACCATCACTGACCGCTTCCTCTGTCATGTTCTGTTGCAGGCGCAGAGCCCAGCTGTTCTGAAGGAGCTCATGGCGTGCACGGTGGCGCTGCGGCACCGCCACCTGGACAGGATGTTCCATCACCGGCGGCGCACGCGCGGGGCCGGCCGCCGGGTGCTGAGTCAGCAGTGGTACGTGCGCGCGGATGACTGGATCGCCGGCACCGCCGCCGATGCGCAGGCCGCCCCCGCCTTCTTTGACCTTCCGGTGCGCGGCATGCCCTCCTCTCCGTGCCTTGCATTGCGGCTTCTGCTCATGCTGCCCTTGTAATGATTCTGGCGCCTCCTTGGCTTCCTTTGAACCTCGTGCGGGGTGTCCCGTGGCACTTCAGTTGCTGCACGCCCTGTCCTCGTCCTGTGCTGCTCCACATGCAGCCTTGAAAGCCCTTCGAGTGGCAGCACAATGCATTCTTTCTTCTGCCAGACAGCTGTCCTTCCCAGTTGCCACTGCAGCGTCATAAGCCCTTCTTGAATGCTTTCCGGGGGCTTGTGTGGTTGAGGCACACATGGTCAGAGGGCCTGTCCAATTTCTGGGGCTGTAACTCCGGCAAGGTTCATGTTGTGCAAGACTACACATTGTCCGTACAGGTGAATAACAATCATGTCCCAACTGAATTACTGTCCTAGCGGCCTGTGGTGACTGACAAGGCCTCATGGTGCAGGAGGGGAGGGAGCCTGTGAAGAAGGAGGCTACCAGTGTGCCAGTGGACGACGCGCAGCCAAATTGCGCGCTGAGTGGGGAGCGCTTTGAGACGTTCTGGGACGACGCCAGCGACGAGTGGCGCTACAAGGACGCTCTCCGCCTGGACGCCGACCAGGCCGCCAGGTGACTCACCCTTTGTCACTATCTCCTCCGTTTGCAACCCGTTATTCCTGCTGGTCCAGGAGTCAGTAGTTCCCCACGGCTGGTCGCATTTCTGCCAAGAGCCAACATCAGTGCATGTAGACACTTGGCCTTCATATTGTTTAAAGGATAAAGGAGGAGCGCGCGCTGTGGAGTCCTGACAGCTCTGCAGCTCAGGCCTGTCCAGCAGAGTTGCTTGCAGAAAGGATGGTGGGCAATATTTTAACGGCCCCAGAAATGAGATAATTCAGAACCGTGAGACCAGAGCATGTGTGCAGGTATGGGCTGCACGAGGGTGTCATTGTGAAGGTGACAGCGCTGAGCGCTGGCCCCGACCCGTTCTTAGAGGAGCAAGCCGCAGCAGAGGGCCAATCAGAAGAGCCGGCTGTAGCGGCAGCACCGGCCCCAGAAGCACCCGAGCCCGCAGCTGCAAGCACATCAAAGGTGAGTGTTTCATCCTGAATATCTGGTCGATGCCAGTGCCGTCCCCGTCAGGCATTCTAAAGATGTTATTGAGAGGCAAGAAGCTCTGACTTTGTCACCGCTGTGGTGCAGTAAAGCAAAATGGGCATGTATCTGCAGCATCCTTGCACATAGTCCTTGGAAATTGCTGTGGTCGCTGTCAATTGGGACGCGTCCTATGGGTGTGCTGGGTGCTGAAATAACGTATGCATGCCAGTGCGTATCAATTGTCACTGAGGGTGCAGGCGCATTCGAATGCCCATTACTTTGTAGCTGAAATAACTGGTACCGCTACTCCTCATGGATCATATCTGCAGTGGGATACTGCAGACTGAAGGCTTTCATAGGTTGAGTTCACTGGTGCACTGTATTTGTACAGGAGGCTCCGGCGCCTTCAAACGAGGTGGGGCCGAGCGTGGCAGTGAAGACAGAGCCCGAGGCGGCAGCAGCTGCGGAGGATGCTGCAATGGAAGCTGCCGACCAAGTGGAGGGGGCTGATCAGCAGGAAGGTGCCTCGAGCGTGTTGGAGAGCGTGGAAGCTTCAGGGCAGCTGTCGGCTGGCGTCACAGTGAAGAGGGAGCCGGATGAGCAGCTGCCCAGAAGGAGGTCCAAGCGGCTCAAGCAGGAACCATGAACAGCTGGGCCGAGTGGACATCCTTTTGTGTATAATTTTTGTTCTGATGTCGTGTGCTGGCCAGTAGGTTGGCGGTATCAGCAGTGGAAGGACATGTATTTTTATTTCAAGTAGCAATTTACTTGGAGTTCCTGGGGGTGAAAGTGGTGGGCAACTCTTATGAAGTGCACCCGGTGGTATATACAGACTGAAGGCTCATCTGAAGCATCCGCTCATCTGTAAGCAGTGGCCAGGTTATTGCAATGTGTCTCAATGAGTGGTTTGCAGACTAGCCCACTTACAGTGTAAAGCTTTGGATGACAGGTACCCTAGCAGTAGTTCTCGAGAGGCATTTCTGCAAATGTGGCTGTAATCACAATAATAGTACTGCAGTACTCGTCGCCACCGTCACGGTGGCACGGTGGCACCCTCAAATAAATCATCTCGCACATGGAAATGCATATGCATGTCATGCCCATCATGCCCGCGTACTCATAGTATAGTACATCATATCAGACACTAATGCACACTAATGCAGACACTTTTTCAGAAAGACAAAAAGCTTTTTTGTAGAGCCTTGAATTCCAGCCATAACCGCTACAATTGAGGCGGTCTGCGGTCCTCTACAGGCGGCGATTTGAGAGCGGGGGGTGGGGGCCCTGCTGTGCTATGCCCTCCGTTTTGGACGGTCGAGCAACAGCTCTTGCAAGATCCAGGCATTCCCTTCAACAATGCTGAATTATTGAGAGGTAGATTGAGATACAGACAGCTGCGATCGTCCACAGAGGCCACTCATCGTCCTGGACAGGGACGTGCCTGTTGACTGACATGCTTTGGAGACAGAGGGAATAAAGGGGGCCAGCTGGCTGCTGAAAGCAGCATCTACTAGCGATGTCTTTCTCAATGCCAGATATGAGTAGCCTGGTTGGAGCAGCTGTCAATGGTGTCGGGCTTGCTGCGGTAAGCGTTGTGAACATAAAAGGAACAGTGTCCACTAAAGAACGGCATCTGTCCGCTGATCGTCCAGCTTCTTGGAGGAACCACCATTTATATGTGCCGTGCAATGACATAATGTCTGATGGGGTTGATCAAAGAGGAGTGCCTTAGAGACCTTCTCGTTCCCACCATCTCTCTTGTATTGAAGAGAGAAAGGGCGATGTTGTCATTGTCTGGACCTTTTTGGTCCTCTTACATTTATCGACGCTGACATCCAAAGACGCTGTACGAGGCGCTGCATGCGAACATGATCACCACCAGCAGGACTGCCTTGTTGAGAACATGAATATTGTCTACATGCTACCACAGGATCGTGGTTTGCTCTAGTTGCTATCACAGGAAGGTGCTGTACTGCAAGGCAGGCACACAACACCATTCTGTCGTGTCTCATGGGCCACAATCTTAACCAGAAAGGGTTTTTCTGCAGGGGCTTATGAACATGGCGCCAAATATGCCGCCAGAGCTTCGCACGGCCATGCAGGCTGCTCAGCTGCAGGCCCTGCGCCTGCAGCAGGCCGAAGCCAAGAAGAAGAGGGATCAGGAGCTCAAGGAGCTGCGTGAGCATGTGCATGATGAGGTTGTGAATGCTGCAGCGGTGAGTCCTCATTACTTGTTGTTGCAGTTCTTGTACATGCTACAGCTTCTTCATGCCACAAAATGGGATATTTAGCATGGCACACAGGCCTCTTGCTTTCCTTTAGTACCTATGCATTTTGTCTACGCAGGGTTATGACAATGAAGATGACAGCGCTGAGGTCTATGCGACATACAGGTAGGTGCAAAGCACCTGTGATGTTCTTGATCTGTGCAATTGGTGTGCATAAATCATGGAGAACGGTCAACAATAGGCTGAGGACTTCAACCTTTGGATCAATGTGTAATCTGCTTGCCTTCAGACCGACAAAGCTCAAGGAGGGGCATGCGCATCCTGACATCATTGTGGAGAGTGCCCTCCTGGCCTGTGTCTCTCCACCTGACATCACATACAAGCATCACCTCCAGGTACTAGTGATGCGTGACCTTTCGTCGAGCAACCATACCAAACAGTACAGAGCCTGTCATGCAGAAGAAAACCAACTGTTTTTGGCCTTAGCCACCAGCATACCAAATCTGAAGCTCTTCATGTTTAGCTGTGATCTCTGCTTGCATTGGCTCCAAGCTACTCCTGCCAGAACGCTTGAACAGTTTGGTAAACATTCTGCAGGACATTGTGGAGGAAGGCCTGATCTCAGATGCACAGCTTGAGGCGGTCGTCTACGCCAACATGCGCTTCCAGAACACCCTCAGCGGACGTAAGGAAACCTCAGCCGCTTTTTTATTCCTACACTGCCTTCTTCTTGAGCTGATATATATATGCCTGTGCTTCAGTAAGCGCACAATGATGACGCATTATATCTTACATGCGCACAAGCTGTTGAGTGTGTTACAGGTGTTTCATATGAAGACAAGTTAAATTCTTGCCTTATTATTCCTAATCTCTAATTACCTCATATTCTGGCTGGCGGGGTGTAATAGTAGAAGGATGCATGTGCAGCGAAGAAGGAGCGGGCGGGGTTCTTTCTGGGGGACGGCGCGGGCGTGGGCAAGGGGCGCACCATTGCGGCAACCATGAAGGAACACTTTGTGGCTGGGCAGGGCTCGCGCGCTCTGTGGGTCTCTGTTTCTAAGGATCTGTGCTTCGACGCGCAGCGCGACCTGGATGATGTCAAATGCGATGTCAGAGTGTTCCCTCAGGTGAGATATTCCCTTGGCACATCCGTACTCTGCGTGCTGTGACAGGGTGCTGTATCTGCTGATCCTGTCATTGAACACCAGAAAAATACGGAATCCACACAGTCTTCAGCTGCTGCTGCTTTCCCGGGGAGTGCAAATGCAGAGCACCCACTTGAGCCGTTCAATTGTCATGGTAAGGAGCGGACACCTTGTCTCAGGTATCCTGCTCCGAGAGGTGAACAATGTGTCCCGCTGAGCAGGGAAACACACCGCTGCCCAAGGGCAGCCTGGCGAAGCACTACAGCGAGGGCGTCCTGTTCGTCACCTACAGCCTGCTGGTGTCCAACACCAAGCAGATGACAGAGCCCAAGCTGCCGGGCACCGGGGAGGCGGCAGCTGCAGAGCCGCAGGACTGGCGCATTCCCAAGGGCACCCGCCTGCAGCAGATTGTGGACTGGCTCGATGGCGGCGAGGGAGATCCCCTCATTGTAAGGCCCGGACCCACTAGTTGGTCTGCCTCAGTGTTCCTTTGTGCATTGCGCCATCCTTTGCTTCACCCAGGGTGAATCATGCTTACCAGTCTGTTGAATGTCTGAAGCTATCAGCAGGCTCTTTTTGGCACCCGTGGTGAGCTGTACGTCACACTGTCTTGGCAGAATGAGCATCAGGATTGATGCTGTGCACAGGTATTCGACGAGTGCCACAAGGCGAAGAACCTGATTGCAGTCAAAGGTGAGAGGCATGTGCTTTCCACGCGCTTGCACCTTCAAATGTGCTGACCAAACATCTACATCTCTCAGAACGGCTGCACGTGCTTTTAAGCTTGGCGTTTCCTGGCCTCCAAAGGGGAGAGGGATTCATATTGTTTTGAGGGACGAATATCAAGGTTCTGGGGAGGTCGAGGGATTGGCAAGCCACAGCAATTTGACGCTGGCCCAGTGCAGTGATTTTTTGTGATGGAGCAAAGCAAATGGAAAGGATGAAAGGGGAAATATATTTGGAAGAGCGAGAACTGTGTGCTTAGAAAGGATTATCATTGGTTGGTGTGCATGCAGGGGATCCCACGCAGACAGGCAAGGCAGTGCTGGCACTGCAGCAGGTGCTGCCGCGTGCAAAGGTCCTCTATAGCAGTGCCACAGGCGCCTCTGAGCCCCACAACCTGGCCTACATGGTCCGCTTGGGCACCTTCGGCTTCCCAGACATGATGGGAATGATCGAGAGTCTCAACAAGTGCGCCATTGCTTCCCTGGTTCTCCACTTTGCTTGCTCCACACCTTCATTCTGCTCAAAGATGGTGTTTGGATGCTCATAAAAGGTGGTGTTAGGATGCTGATAAAAGGTTTCTGCTACGTAAATGTGTGGCCTGAGTGACTCCGTCACACATGTCAAATTATTGTGCGCTGCTTATAGCCTATTTCCAGGCTTGTTGACATGCAAATGTGTATATTGTGCAGGTCTGGACTGGGAGCTCTGGAACTCTTCTCCATGGGGTTGAAGGTGGAATTCCCTGCTTCTTTTTTTGCCGGGCTCACTTGCATATTCCAACCAGTTCTTGAAGTACTTGTAGAAGAAATTTACTCTATTCCATTTAGTCGTGAATGTGATTATCTGTGCTGCAGGCGACCGGAACATACATCTCCCGCTCGCTGTCCTACGCTGGTGCAGAGTTCTCCATTGTCCGCGTGGATGTCGACCCTGTCTTCAAGGTCTGCCTCCTCCCAATCAGCTCCCTTATTATTCCATAACATCTCTTGTCCAAAATGTATTGTGACAGCCCTGCAAATTCCGCTTGCACAAAAGGAGCTGTGGCGCAGTTTTCAGACAGGCAGCATGCTGGGTACATGTGGTAGCTTCATTGTATCTCTCCATTTGGTGCACTGACAGCCCTACAGCATGGACATTTTTTGATAATATAAAGTGGGGCGCTGTCTTGCATGCATGCTGGTGATTGTCCATGTGTGTCAAATAGTTTTCAAATTGGCTCTCTTTTGCTTGATGTTGTGCCAGCCCTACAGCCTCCTGTAACCCTGTCGGTGAATGAAGTCAAAGTGTGGTGCTTGTACGAACAGGTGATGTATGACCGGGCGTGCATGTTCTGGCACTTCCTGTACAACATATTCCAGGAGTACCGCCTGATGAGCGGCCGGCAGTGGATGAACTTCTACGCCACCGAGATGCGCTTCTTCCGCCAGATGATCATGGCTGCCAAGGTAGATACTGCTCCCCAATCGGATTCCGAATCCTTTCTTCCCAAGTGATGGGCACTGGCCTCGCTGCATGTCCAATACGTGCAGGATCCTCGCATGCTTGCGCAGCCACACACGCCATGTGCATGCAGACATATGTCTTTTGTATGCAATTTGAAGACGCCACATAAGATTGTGTATGACACTCAAGACATGGGAGAGTCAGGCTTTCAAGAGATTGGATTGTTCAATGCGCCATCTGTGTGGCTGGTGGACAAGGCGGTATTAGGTGCAGAGGTGACAGGAGTCATTAGTAATCACAATGCCATCATGTCACTGTCTGATTGGTGGCGGATGTGTGCAGGTGCACAAGACGGCCCAGGTGGCACAGGAGGCGATCCGCGACGGCATGTCAGTAGTCATCGGGCTGCAGTCAACAGGCGAGGCAAACACAAATGCCACGCGGGAGGAGAGCGGAGATGTGCTGGACGACTTTGTCAGCGCGCCCAAGGTCATCATGCAGCAGTTCCTGGAGAAGACTTTCCCTGTCTACTCCGAGTCCTCCTCCGGCGCTGATCTGAGGAAGCTGCAGTACCAGGTGGGCTTCCCATGTTTTAGCAATGATCCATTCCGGGGGATGTTTGTGCAGTAGATGGGTGGTAGATGTACCAGGTGCTTTCATGTTTACCAGGTCAAGCTGGCACCCAAGGGTCCAGTGGGTTGCAAATTTTTCACCCCTCGCTTTGACCCTGGTAGATGTGAAACTGCAGTACCAAGTGGGCCTCCCATTCAAGTTTTGATTGCAAGCCAATTTGCCTTTTTACAGTGAAACTCTCGCCCCTCGCGACGATCTTGGTAGGTGAGGAGGCAAATTTCTGGGGTTTTGGGTGAGGGGAGGCAGAATAATGTATGGTACATATGGCCACTCATGGGCCACCCATGGTTTGGGGTGTCTTGATGTTGTTGTATGCCGCATGCAGGTGTACGAAATGGTGAAGCTGGTGAAGGAGTACCGGCCTGCTGCGGAGGAGGCAGTGCACAACTTGAAAATGGCCGCCAAGACAGCAACCATGGCCCAGCAGGCAGCGCCAGGCCCCAGCGCCCCTCAGGCGGCACCACAGCCAAGGGCTGCCAGAGCAGGTGATAGTGCTGCTTTGCCATTGCCCACGGTCAAGAATGTATGTACCATGCCGGGTGCAAGCACTTGCAAGAAACCTACGCAGTGAAAGATTGCTGATAAGGACTGTGCGTCCTGGTGAGGTTTTGCAAATGAAAAATGCAAATTCTATTTTAGCTAGGTCAAGGTTTTTAATCCACCTTAGAGGCCACAGGCAGGCAGTCTCTTCACCCTGAGTCCAGGAGTCATCAGGATTTAGGGCCTCACAAATTGAATGCTGAAGTTTTGTGTTCTCCTCTTTGCAGCCTCGTCAGCACAGCCCAGTAGGAACGCCGCGCAAGGCGAGGCGAGCGATGACGACGACGTAGTCATCGCCGCTGAGCTGGACATTGACGCTGTGCTGGCGCGCCGCCGCGCGGCCGCGATCGCCAATGGGGACATGGTTGACCTGGCGGCTGACGTGGACGAGGGAGCCATGGCGGCGGCGGCTGCGGCGATGGCCGCGGATATCGAGGCGGCCGAGCGGGAGAGGCTCGAACGCTTCAAGGAGGCCAAGCTGCAGCGCTTCCGCGAGCGCATTGTGAGGCCCTGTCGCGGCACCCTTGCCTGAGGCGACTTGCGTGCACAAATAAGCAAATATTAATGTCTCTATCGATTCCGTTGACTGGCACTTTTGCCTGAGGCAATCTGCATGCATGAATATGCACATGAACCTGCTTGTATAGACTTATGAAATCTCACAGAACTGGACGTGGCCATACTTTGCTTGGTACTTGTCACCCTTCCAGAAGATTCAGTCCACTTTGAACAAGATGTGACTCGATACAAGACTTAGGCTTATGATACTTACTGATGATGGGCACGGCAAGATGATTTGCTGCAAAATGTGCTTTCCTTGCGAAATACTGCATTGATGTGGGCGCTGCACCTTCCATGTCTGAAACAGGCTGTGATTTTTCCAGGCCGAGGCGAAAGAGGAAGTAACAGAAGCCAAGGAAGCCTTGGAGAAGGTGCGCCAGAAGCTGGCGGCAGCCGCCGACGGCGCGCCGACCGCCGCCGAGCCCCGGGCCGGCGGCCAAAAGCCGCTGCGCAAGCGGCCGGCCGAGGCCGCCTCCAAGGCTGCCAGCGAGGATTCAGATGACCTCCAAGACTCCCCCGCAAAGGGCAGCTCTGCCAAGCGACGCAAGTCCCAGGTCATCCTTGAAGATGATGACGATGAGGAGGAGAGCTTGCACACAGAGGAGCGGTCCAAGGACGCAGAAGAGTCTGAGGAGGCTGCAGGTGATCAATCGTGGCAGAATTTGCGTGATGATTGCAAAAGCCATGATTGAAGCCCATTTTTGAAATTCTTTTGAGTGCTCCCGGGACCATGCATAGTGCCAGAGAGCCCAAATCCGTTGTGTCCAGATCCATCTGTATGGGGCACTCACGAGGCACATCAGTGGGAGTTTGGAACGGAATTGGACCGACTTGCTTAAAATGGTTGATGCAATTCTCCCATGCTATTTACCTCAAATGACTGTGGTGTCCCTTTGCCTGAGCTTTGTTGGGGGGCTCCACTTCCTAAGTCAGCCTCTGATTACTACCACTGGTTACCACCACTACTGATTACTACATTACTAAAGGTTACAATCTGCAGCAGAGATGGAGGCGGAGCCGGAGGACTCCTTCAAGACGGCCAGGAGCGGCAAGAGCTTGGAGGAGGAGCTGGCAGAGCTGGATGAAGTTGGCTGCGAGGAGTGCGGCAAGAATGATCGTGGGGAGGAAATGCTGCTGTGCGACGGCTGCGACCACGGCTACCACACAGGTGAGAATACCCAACACAACAGATGGCCTTAATCCATGATGCCTGGTAACCGCTCCTTACCAAGTGATCCAATAGGGGAGTGAGCAGACGAATGGGCGAGCCTGGCTTGGTTTTGAAAAGAGGGTCAAATATTGGGTTAGTCAGGGCAAGGATACGAGCAAAGAAGCTATTCTTGCCAGAGTGTCTGCCTGTATTAGCGACGCTGACCTCAGATTCACTGTACTTCGCTTTTGTCTGCCTATTGGTTGAGCAGGGCTATTACTTTTGTGTGGAGACTGCCTCACCCCGCTGCTAGAGGTTGTTTTATTTTGGATGTGAGTTGAGCAGCGTTTTTGGCTCCTGTGTGCAGACTGCTTGGACCCCCCGCTGAAGGAGATCCCAGAGGGGGACTGGTTCTGCCCCTCATGCGCCGCCTCAAAGAAGCCGGCAGCACCCGCTAAGGCGGGGGCCTCCAAGCAGCAGCAGGAAATTGAGGACAGTGAAGAGGAAAATGCGCCAGTTGAGCCCCAGAGCAGGAGGGGACGCCGTCGGACGCTGGTGACCCTGGACAGCAGCAGTTTTGCTGACGCCGCTGTGACTGTCCGAGCACCCACCGTCCAGATCAAGGCTGAACCTGGCAGGTGGGTGTCATTTCCTTTTGTTATCCAATACTTTTCCATGACTTGCTCAGGCTGGGTTTTCTCATGCTTGTTAGTCTCTGTGTTTGTTGTTGTCTCTGCTTGCATGCAGCAGATAGAGGAACTTCCTGTAGATGCGCGTGCAACTTGTGGCACTGCCAGAGCACTTTTACCACAGGATTTTGCTCATTGTCAGTGCTTTATAACTGCATTGGATATTGCTGCCGCAGTGGCAAACCCGCAAAGCTCGGCGGGGCGGGCAGCTCCGGGGAAGCTGGCCGTGCAGCTTCCACAGTGCGAAGGAACGCCCCCCGAGGCGGGCGGTCCGCAGCAGCCGCCATTGACAGTGACGCGGAACAGAGCGGCAGCAACGCCAGCCGCAGCGGCAGCCGCCAGCACACCGGCCGCGCCCCGGCCCCGTCGCAGCGCACCTCGCGGCTGGGCCGGTCGGCCGCCGCGCTGCTGACCGACGATGACAGCGACTTTGAGGAGGCCCCTGTGCTGCGCAGCCGCAGGGGCGGCGAGCGCTGCCCTGCAGGTGTGTGCTGCTGCCTTCTCCATAGCTCGTTCTCTTGAAAGAATCTTGCGGGTCCAAGTTTTGGAGCCCAGGGCGTGCTTCTGTCCTAATAAACATGGTGCCCGAGTGCTGCCCTCCGTTTACATCGTGTGCATTTGTATGGGAGATTTGGGTGAACTCCCATGAGCCCTTCTCAGCCATCGCAGGCGCATGCAGTTCCAGTCTCATTTCTCACAATTAGCTGGCCTCTGTGCTTCCGCTCTACACAGTAATGCATGGTGATAAATTGCGTTTGTGGGGATCACGCAGGCGGCGGCCTGAAGTTGGGAGAGCTGGCGGCCAAGCGGCGGCTGGAGCTGGCGGAGCAGGAGCTTGCAGAGGCCGCAGCCGCCCTGGCCCGAGCGCAGGAGGACCCTGCCGAGCGCCGGCGCAAGGGCGCTGCCTCTCCCCAGGGAGCCGCCAGCCGCACGCGCGCAGGCCGGGTGCTTGCACTTGACGTATCCTCACAATCTTTGAGACTAGACAATTGACAAGTGGTTTAAACAGACTAGAGGACGAAGTTTGCCATCAAAGGTAGATAGCTTTGATGAAGCCGGGGCTTGGATAAAACAGTGAAATCTTGTATTTCCCTCAGGACGGGAGTTTTACAACTGAGACCTTCCAAACAGTCTTTTGGATTTCCCTCAAGTGTGGGGGTCGTCGTAAGACCGCTGCGTGCGTCTTAAGGGAGCTGGCCTTGCTTCAAGTGCCAAGAGCACCAGTAATATCTCTGCAAGCCGTGCGACTTCTGCCGTCCTCCTTCTTGCTGAGATTCTCACTTGTGAATGCAGGCGGGCCAGAAGAGCTCAGGCTCTGTCATGGTGATCGACTCGGACTCGGCGTCAGAGGATTCTGACTTCTCCGCCGACGAGGACAGCTCAGACGACGGCGATGACTCAGACGACAGCGATGTGGTGCTGTGCGCGGAGTACCGCCCCCACGTGCAGGCCCGCGAGCTCGGGGACAAGTGGGAAGAGGAGGCAAAGGAGTCCAAGGCCGCGCAGGGTAGGGGATCCTTGCTGCTTTCTTACTCTTTACCTGTGTACCATAAAGAGTCTAGTGACTGCTATTGATGTCCATGCTGACTAGTAAGGAGGAGCACTCCTATTCCTCATTATCGTTGCTTATCATTACTGGACCTGTCTTCCAATCAACACATGCACAAATGAGTGGTCGTACTGAGTATGTAGCGACAACTGTCCCTTCTCTGTGCATGTCTTCTGTCCTGTACCTGCATCCGGACCACCATGCCTTGCGGAAAAATGGAGGCTGCACCAGATAAAATTGAAAAGCACTGTTTTGAAATAACGAGCACAGCAAGGCTGAGGCTGATGGCTGGCTGCAGGCGTTGGCCACAAGGAGCTGAAGCTGATCCTTGCTACATTGCTGCGCCTGTGGGATGCCTTTGAGCTGCCCGCCAATCCACTGGACCAGCTCACTGAGCTCCTGGGCGGCACAGACAAGGTGCGACACTCTGGTTTTCAGCGTTGACTGCAATTGTGTGTCTGCCCATCAGCACTGTAAATCAGTGTAATGTGTTTTCAAGTGCCTGAAAAATTTCTGGGTATGATTGCTCGATCGTTTGGTGTGTACGTTCGCCTAAGCAAGGCTTGTCGTATGCATAATCTCCTGCTGTGCATGCTGGATTTGGTCGCCAAAGTTATTGGTCATCTGGTTGGTTAAGGCCAGACAATTGTACACTATTTTTAGTCTAGCCTAAAATTAACAGGATCGCCGTGTTAGGATCGTGCCAGATTTTGTATTAACCAGGATTGTGGACAATTTCTTTTAGACGCAAAGGTTTGAAGAGTACTGGGAGTTTGACCCAGGGAGGTGCTGTCCAGGTGGCGGAGATGACTGGGCGCAAGGGGCTGCTGGTGCGCGCTGGGGACGGCAAGGTCGAGTACCAGGCACGCCGCGCTGAGGTGCTGCTCTCACACCAATCTGAGGCCATTATTATTATCATAGCAGTCTTTGTTGCAGCACATGATATTGGATTGGTCACCCCAGAAGCTATGTAATCCTATGCATTTACGCATGGGCGCTTTTTGAGCATGCACAGCGTGAGAAAGAGGTGCCTGGCTCGGGCAAAGTCATGTCATTGTGCAGTCACCGGAGAGTCATATACCGTATATCTGTTGGCTGTATCAGTGCTGTGCTTGGAATTGTGACATGGAAGCGTCCTGATCAGTTGAGAGTTGTGGTGTGCAGGAATCCCAGAAGAACGTGAACATGGCGGAGAAGAACTCGTTCATGCAGGGCGAGAAGCTCATCGCAATCATCTCAGAAGCCGCCTCCACCGGCATCTCGCTGCAGGCAGACAAGCGGTGCGAAATGCCCCCTTTGATGTTAGAAATAATCCCCTGCATAAGGAAATAGATGACGGCTGTGCATTCGGACTCCAAGCCTCGTACTTTGGCAATTTATCACCTGACATGCAGAGCAGGGATGCTTAAGGACGGTCCTTGCCCTACTCCCAGTCCAAGGTTGCCAGAAAGGAGGGATTTTTTGCAGTCGTGTCAAGCGCTTCACAAAGAGTACTGTGCATGTGCCAGAAAGCTGCGATCCCTGCAGTTATATTTAGCGCCTTCGCATAATGGAGTAGGCGCAGACTGCAAGACAGACTTTCTGTACTGGGGGGTGACTAACTAATGGTTTATTGTTCATGTGTGCAGTGTGGCCAATCAGCGGCGACGGTGCCACCTGACGCTGGAGCTGCCCTGGTCAGCGGACAAGGCCATCCAGCAGTTTGGCCGCTCCCATCGCTCCAATCAGGTGCCCACAGGCCCCTTCCTTTTCAGTACTTATCAGCCCGCTTCCCTCTCTTGCCTTCTCTTCTGTGAGATAATATGCCTACTCCCTCGCACAGAGCAGAGTCGTCTGTGGGAGGTCTTCCAGTGGCTTGCATGTGTATGGCACTTAATTCCTCCCTTCCTCGATGTTCTTTGAGGGACGTGCTTGGGCAGGCATCAATCTTCAACCTCCCATTTTCGTGGTTCCAAATCAAACAAGTTTCAAATTTGAAATTCTGGTGCAGGCGTCCGCGCCCATCTACCGGATCATCGTGACGCAGTGCGGCGGCGAGTACCGCTTTGCTGCCTCGGCCGCCAAACGCCTGCAGTCTCTCGGCGCCCTCCTGCGCGGCGACCGCAGGTGCTTTTCAGGGCCCCTCTCTGCACCTTGCATTTTAAGGCTCCACACAAAGATGGGTCATCCTGGGTCATACTATGTGGCCCCAGCTGCACGTGCTCTCTTGGCCGTTGCAACGTTGCAGGCACTAGCTTCAAGTGTTGCTGCCCTGTCGAATTTGGGACAGCCAGACAACAGGATGCTTGATTCTCAAGCCTCCTTCCACATGGCTTGCTAGTGTGCAGAGTATTGTCAGACGATGTAGGAGGCAGGATTTTGTCGCATGAATATTGTCAGGAGCTGGGGCATGACGCAGTAGTGTGGTGGCTGTGCAGGGCGCTGGGGGCGGGGCAAGACCTGAAGAGCTTTGACGTGGACAATCGGTGGGGCCTGGAAGCGCTCAAGCGCATCATGGACGACTGCACTGGCCAGACCGCGCCCATTGCCGGCGTGGAGGTGAGCAATCAGTCGTCTCCTCAAGCCTCTGAAAATCTGCCGCACCAGTCAAGGGAGCGAAGAATGATGCATCCCTGTTCCTAAGTCATGCTGTATGATCCAAGAGCTGACCAGGGGCCCCTAAATCATTCCCTTGAGTTATGAATCTTCAGGGTCCACCAAAAAGAGGATCCAGAGAAGATCGAGAGTGCTGATGTTCCCTTCCCTTTGTCCCAGGAAAGCGCTTTGCAGGTGCTATGTGCGCTAGCATGCAGGTGTATACCCAGGTGTTGTGGTATGTTCTGTACCAAATGCGCTAGTGACATCGCTTGTGTGATGTTCAGGTGCCTCGACTGCTGCCAGAGATGCGCGTGGACCCGACTGCAGAGCAGACAGAGGAGGAGTTCTTCGCGTACATGCGCGCCGCCATCAAGCCCGTGGGCATGCTGCAGGAAGTGTCCTCAAGGTCTGCTTAACCCCATTCATTTACATCTACTTGATTCCCTCCAATGAGAAGATTCCTTGGACCATGAACTCGTTGGGGTTGCGCGGACCTCATGTTCGAAGGTCTTTTGCCAAACGCACATCTCCGCTGGGCACAGTCCTGTTAAACCCCCCTGCGTGACCGTGCTGGTGATTTTCAGTTGTAGAGCATGCCCTCATGTCGGCTTCTCCCAAACCTTGTAACATTCTTGGCCCCCATTTTGGCTGCCCAATAAAAAACCTGCTTTCGGCAGCATGCATGTGCACCCGGGCAGACTTTCCCTTCTCAGAAACATTGCTGCACAGTAAAGGCTATAAGTACTTTCCCAGTGTTTCCGGGGTGGTTGAACAGTAACACACTGCACACACTGTAGTGCCATCCTTTATTTGATTCACATTGGCCCCATGATGCAGCTAACTCCCAAGAGGTCTTTAACATTAGCCAGTAAATTAGTAGATCTTCTCAGCAACACTGACAAATTTACAGATAGGGGCCATGGGTTCAAACATGGCCTCACGGTGGCGAGGTCACCTATGCCTTTGGCATGCTTGACCTCTGCCTCCTCATTCGCACCCCAGGCTTCATCAGGGCGTCGATATTTTATTAAATCATCCCACAAATTTCTCCGACGCAGGCACGCGGCGTATGGGTTGGTGCCCAGCCCGAGCGTGGTGAAATCGGTGCCGACATTCCTGAACCGCGTGCTGGCCATGGGCATGGACGACCAGGAGCTCATCTTCCGCTACTTCTCCAACACAATGGACGCCCTCATTGCGAGCGCCAAATCCACCGGCCGCTACGAGCACGGCCCCATCAACCTGCAGGCCTCCGGCGTCGAAGTCGCCCGCCGCCAGATCGTGCACCGCGAGCCCGGCACCGGTGCGTGCAAGAAATTTGAATCCCAATTTATTTCCCAGACAAGATGAGCCGTGGTTCGGTGCGCGCGCTCTCTGGCTGAGATCTAAACATTAGCTTTGAAATATGGCTTCAAAGCACCTTGTGCTCCGCGAGCGTGGTCGCCCGCCGCCAGATCGTGCACCGCAAGCGCGGCACCGGTGCGCGCACCCTCTCTTGTAAATATTCGAAATAAATGTCTGACTCGAGATAGTAATTGGTCTCTACCATGCAAAGAGCGCCTGGCACCGCTGTGCTCTTCCTCTATATCGATATTTTTGAGATTCTGAAAGATTATATATAAAGTGGGATAAATCGGCCTTCATAGTTATCCTGGCCCTGCATGCTTGCCCAGCAGTAGAACAACAACTATTGCCTTGTCTACCAGCCACCCATGCTTCATCCTCCTTGCTCCCCCTTGCAGCAATCGAAGGATTGCGTTTCCCATTTCACCCGTGTACAGTGTGTCAATGCATGCGCCCTCCAGGGTGGCTGCATTCATGCAGCTCATCAGTCAAAGAACGCAGCTCATCAAGTGCTCACACACCTGCTGACCGTTCCGTAATGCTGTGCCATGCACAGGCGCTACAACGTACCACGCGGTGCTGAACGTGAACCGGGGCCTGTCGTGGGATGACGCCGTGGCCTATCGCGATGCCGCCCTCGCACAGGCGGTTGATGCTGGCGAGGAGCTGGACCGCAACGTCGGCTTCTACACCGACCGCTTTGTCAAGGACCACGGCAAGACCGGTGCGCCCCATTTTGGACTCTTTTTCCTGCCTAGCGTAGTCCTGTCCCTGCTGTCATTCATGATCCACTGGATCCTCAGGTGCAGCATTGACTATGCAAGACAGGCCTGGGTTGGCATTTGAATGATAGTATTGGCGTGCGCGCAGCAGGGTGCAACTTTCTCATTGTGCAACACATCAGTGTGGTTCTTTATAGCATGGTTTCTTGATGAGTGACGAGGTCTGTTGGCACATTGCCAGCACTGGAGATTTTGCCCCAAAGTGCAACTGACAGCAGTAATAATTGTGCCTACCGCAGCAAGCAGAGCAGGTTTGTGAAAAAGGCAGGTTCGGCTCATTATTGTGCTGCGTGTGGCAGGGCACAAGTTTGTGATCCTGGGAACGCGCGCCCGGCAGGACATGATGGTGAAGCGGTACCGGGTGCAGCGCCCCAACACCATCCACCAGCCCCTCTGGACCGCCCACCAGCTCACCCAGGACAACTACGTCCGGGTGCGCTCCGGCTCATGAGCACACCTGCCAAGCGTTGGCTACTTGCTTTTACAGTGCCAACAGATCAGGAGGCTCTTGCAACTTGGTTCCCAGCCTGTGAGAACGCCGTGGAAGATGCTAGGCCGCATTGGGATGACACAGCTGCAGAGCAATGGTGGTATGGCAGAATTGTCTGCAAGCCTCGTACACAAGGCTTTAGCGCGTTTTCAACCATGATGGGGTTCAAAGGTGGCAGCGCTGCTGCTGCGCACAAACGGGTTGCGCAGCGCGCTTGAATTTGATCTCCATAGGTTGAGCCTTGCCAAGTAATGAGTCACCAATCTCTGCGCCGCATGTCAGGTGTCGGACAAGGAGGCGGATAAGCACTGGCGGTTCTGGTACGACTACAGCGAGAAGCACTGCACGCACGGCAACACCTGCGCCAAACGCAAGCGCAACGAGGAGTGCACCTACGGCATGCGCATCCAGAAGACCGAACTCATCACCGGTGCGTGCTTTCCCCTCCTTCATACTGCAATCGCCCTGTAATGTCAGAGGGCGTTCGGTAAGATCCGCATGCAATTTCATGATTATTCTGTTTAGATGCAATTTCACCCTCTTGGAGTCCATTCTGAACACTTTTCTGTCAGTACATGTGCCTCTGAGAGAATGTTGCTTGCATTTAGCAAGCCTGTTGAACTCCAGTTGCATGCTGGATCATCCTGCATGCATGCATGCACAGTCACATTGGTTGAAGTGCTGCACCTCACCTGCATATTCGAGTAGCTGATACTGCAGTCTGGTTACAATTCAGTAGCGTAACCTGTCCTCTCCACATTGCACCGCTCTTTTCCTAATCAAGGGTTATTCTTGAGAGGTAACAGGCATCTGGGCACAACAATGTGGGCTGTGAAGGGTGCTGACTACAGTGCAGTGAACGATAAAGCATTGATTTACGGGAGATTATCAATATATGTCCTTGGAGTTATGATCATGTTTTCTTGGTGCAGGCGCTGTGCTGCCCATCTGGAAGGTGCTGTTTGATGTCATTTCCAGCAGCCATCACGGCCGCAGCGCGCACGGGGACAAGCCCAAGCCGCGCATTGTGCGCACCCAGCTCACCAGCAGCGGTGAGATCTCTACATCATACTACTTTGCGTCAATGTAACAATGATTCAATCATACGTTATTGTCTTCTTTCTCTGACTCTTTGTGCCTCTCTTCTTCTTGTCTGTTATCTCTTTCTTTCCTTATGAAGCATCGCTGCTGAGAAGCAAGCATACAACCTCCAGACAAGCGTGTCTCATCTACTTGGTCAGCAAATACTGGCAGATCTGGGGGTGCATGCATGCATGGAAAGTGGAATATGTGTGGTTGGATCATTTGGGAGAGGAAACAACTAAAAAGGATATGGGTGTGGCGTGCAGGTGAGCCGATCGTGGGCCTGTCAATACACAGAGATGACGCAGAGCGCCTATGCCACCGTGAGCACCCACCTCTAAGCCTGCCTGCTATAGTTATGCCTACCCTGAATGCTGCGTTCCTTTGATAAATCCCTCTATGCTGGTTTGAGTGCTTGTGCATGTCCAATAACCCACTTGGAATTTGTACAGGGCACTTGGGCACAGGTTGCTGCTGCTATCTTGCACAAGTTCCTTGTCCTCTCTCATTGAACTTGTATGTTTTCGCGTTGATGCAGTGCTTGAGGAGCTGTTTGGCCCACAAGAACAGGTGGAGGATGAAGCCACTGTGCTCTGATTGGCCCTTACTCGCCACCTGCAAAAGGTTGTCACCTAAGCCAGAGCCCTGGTCAGGTTCTGAGATGTGGGTGACAGAGTGCTGGAAAAATCTTGTTGTACTGTACATTGAGTCTCTTTGCCTGGGCAGGAGCAAGCCTTTTAGGCCTGTGAAAATCGCTCGAGGCCCCCATATTTTCTAAAGGTGTAGCTCTTGAGCATCTGTGGGAATAGCGGTGGTGATCCTGATCACTGGAACATAATGATGACTGCTTCAAATGACGTGAACCACAGGCAGATCCTGTACGTGTCTTGAACAAAGGGAAGGAATCTGCGGCCTAGCTCAGGAAGGTTGTATTATGCGCGATACAGAGGCATAAACTTCTGTGCGCCCTTAGAGCAAATCTGTGATTCTGAGAGCAGCAGTTTGCAGGCTCCATTGCAGTGTCTAGTTCCTATTGATTCATGGTCCAACCAAGGGCTCACGTTTTAGGATGCAGCTCTTGTCAAATTCTTGAGCTGTGCGGCGCTGCAGCGTTGCAGCATGGATGCAGCACTGCACGCTCGCAGAACAATAGTGGGGGCTTTCCTTCGGAGGAATTCAGGGAGTCTTTAGGAAATAAATCATTGAAAATGCACAGAGATTTGCATCTTAGAGGCCACTGTAGCAGGACAGAAGGTTCGATGAAAGGCCTGGCGTATCAAGTGTACATAAGGTCTTTGGTGATAAGTTGACAGGTGATTAAGGGTCTGATAATGATCCGGGCGCCCGCATCAGCATGACAATATGATAGCAATGGATATCGAATTTCTCGTTTAGGGCTGATTTTCATGTAAAACTTGGAAGGAAGCTTGTAAGTGAATACAGACATCCTGCAGCAGCATTGCAAATCGTTTTTCATTTCCTTTGCAAAGAAGCCATTGTGCATTAGTAAGGTCTGGACAATTCTCTGCACCTATACAGGCTCCACTCGAGGACCTTTGAAATCAATGGGAATTTGCCTCCAAAATTTTACTACGAAACAACTACGAAAATACGACGTTTTAACGACGTTTTGCGCAGAACGAACGTAACTGATCTCGAAGACCATCTGCATTCACCCCTTCGATCAACGATGGCCGGGATGAAGCGGGGAAGGAACGACTGGGACGATATTGAAGATGCTGAGGAACTGAAACAGTTCCTGGGAAGTCAGCGCGATCAGATCGTAAAGCTGAAAAAGGAGGTCTCGGAACTGAAGGCTGCTCTGAAAGGACAGGACAACCTTCCAGGAGACAGAAGCCCAGAGGATCTGGCTGCTCTGGCTGCTAAATACAGAGCCTCACTCAGCAAAAACATCGAGAACCAGATGGTGTACAAGAAGAGCCTGAAAGGTGTGTGCACTTCCGACACTTCGGTTTCAAATCCATCAATCCTATGATTGCAAGATCAGTGCTTGCTTTGGCGATGTCTTCACATTTTCTGCCGGGTTTGCTGCAGAGCTATTGTGTGGGATGATTTTGTCGTGTTGGGTCAGAGGCATCTTCGAAGGTCACGCAACGAAGCTTTGCATCGCTTGGTGCTATGTAGGGAGCAGATCCAAGGTCACTGCAGAGGTCCCCAACGTTTCCATGGAAGATGTGAAAGCTATCATGGGCGAGGCACTGTGCCAGAAGGCCAAGAACACTCCCAAACAGCTGCAGGTACAGTGATTGTTCAAGAGTGCGAATTTATTTGATTGCACGAACTCCCCTCTTTTTCTTCTGTGCGCAGTGGCGTCTTGTGCACTGATACAAATCTATGTCTGGCGCATGCAGGCGGTGGCAAACTACACAGACATCTCTGAGGTCCTCGGAGCACCACGCAAGAGCCTGCGCTATGGATCCTCACTGTCTCTGGACGAGGTGCACCTCTCCAGCTGCCTCTTGACAAATTAGTTTGGCTTGTAATGCGCTGGCGCACTTCATAGTGGCTCTTTACGAGCCCAATTGTTCAAAGGTTTGTGGCGGGGCCGAGACTGTAGTACTTATGCGCGACCTCCAGCCTTATTACCTCTGTTCTGCCCTGTTCATTCATGCTCACAGCACCTGCGCGCTCAGTGCCCAGTCATGATGTTTGGATGCACTTCAGTACAATGGGTGCATGTGAAGGAGGCTGCTTGGTATTTAGGTCGTCCAGATTGTGAAGGACCTGTTGCTTTGGGTGCATGCAGGGCATCAATTTCACCTACGACAAGGGTGCCAGGATCCTGAAGGTCAGCGGTTTCTTCAGCATGAGCTAGGACACCTTTGCAGCTTGAGCGCTCTGCAATTTGGAGGCAGACAGTGACAACTGTAGGCAGCCTCTGCAGTGATCTTGCAGAGCTGTTGTGCATTGCAAAGTTCAGTACTTGCTGGCAATCGTGCACTGTGGCATAGCATGGCAATGGCATTGCCATCATGATGTGGAGGTCCAGTGGAACTCAAGACAATTGCCTCACATTCTGTGACGAGTTGTGGTTCCATTTTCTGTACAAACATACCACACGATCATTGGATGGTGCCATGACGGCCCTATTTGTTATTCACGTGGGGTGACTTACGGCTTGCTTTTTATGTGATAAAACCAGTTACTGACGGTCTCTGAGCCATGGTCGCTTGTATGGAGCTCCCGGACTCCGGATCCGGGGATCTCGCATGCACACATCCTTTTTTTCACGATATTGTGGTGTCTGACGGGGACAAGAAGACCTCTATCTGTCATGACTCAGATTGAAATTCCAGCCTTACCCTAATTAGGCAGATGAAAATTACTAACTTCGTGGACGCGAAAACCGAATGGAAGTACTAGGGGTAGACCGATTGCTAAATGTGCAACTTAGGCTTGTTCTATTCTAAAATTCTATTGCTTGGATGTCACTGTCACTCGACAGGCGTTGGTTGGCTAGGAGATGACGATACTCTCGGCAGCACGCTTCCTAGCGATCGCGCTATTCTTGCTCACTGGTGAGGCTCCCTTGCTTCTTTGAACCAAGCACGTCTAGGAGGGATTTTTATCACAATTTGAACAAGTATGGAGCGCTTCAACACAAGACATGCTCGGGTTCTGATGTGCTCAAACCCTTAGTAAAGATGATGCAGATGTTGCACGATGTTGCCTCAGCTGCAAAACATTCAAGTACTCATCAGGATGCTGATGTATCGATTTCTTTTTTTGAACATAGACTCACTGCCCGATGCACGGCGCTTGTTGTGTCGTGTTGGAAACGCACGCGTGCTTGTCCACCCGAAAGAGGTGCTTGTATCCGATAAACATGCAGGATGCGGCAAGGTAAGCGAGCAACTCCTAAATGGATTGAGGAGTGTCTTGATCAGGTGTCCCGTGCTTCCTTCTTCAGGTACCTTGTGCCAGGGCGAGCAGCAAAGATCACAAATTAGGAGAAGGCTATTACAAAGCTCAGACGGCTCAGAGCCCGATTCCAACGGGCCAGATGTGCCCGAATGCAGCACTCCATGGGAGGTGTTCAACTCCACAGCAGAGCTGAGTTTCTGGGCTGAAGCCCTTCAGACAGTCGGATTTTCAGGTCGGCAACCTCCTTATACATGCAGAAGGCCCTTTCGTCTCCAATCTGTTCAGGCATGCTGTACATGCTGCAGATAAGATGCTGCTCTATTGTCAGCCACAGCATGTAGCCTAGGGCTAGTGAGAGTCCGCAGCATAAGCATCAATCTGCATGCATGGCGCTTTTCACTTTGCACCCACTTCCCTTTCAGTGAGCTGAAGCATGCATGCGGCTGCTGCAGAGGAGGTGAACTCACCATACGTGACGGCCACGTTCTTCGCGCCGACCAACGACGCCTTTGCAGCCCTTCTGCATGCACTGGGCTCCACCCCTCAGCAGCTACTGGCAGATCCCTCCATGTGCGCCCCCCTCTCCCATCTACAAGAGGACTCTAAATTTTGATTGACGAAGACTCCCCTGATCTATAGCTAGATTCAACAAAGGCAGCTAAATTTTGGCCAAGCAGGTGCTCCCTTAGAACTATTGTTCAAAGGCCCTCAGTGCCCAAAACTTTTCAGCAGTTGCTGGCCAGGTGACTGCTGAGCTGAGAAGGCAAAGCTGTCTTTATTGTACTTTGCATGTCCTGCTTGCTACCCCCAAACCACAGCATGTCAATTTGCCTGTGGCCTGAAGTTCTGGGAAAAGCTCTGATGCATGCATGCGTGTGTGCAGAGTGCCAATACTGCTGTACCACATGATCCCTGGAGAGTACTCGTTGGTGAGTCACCCTGCCCATTCCCTGCAATCCTCAACCTCTGCTCAAGAGCCTGCTAACCTTTGCTTACACATTAGCGCAAGAGGCTGCAAAAGTACTCCCTCCACTAGTAATGACCAGTGGACCATTGGTTGCATGTCCACTCAATCAACAAGTTGTGATGGCCATTTCAAATAAGTTTCTCTCTATGGTTGATGACTTGCAGCGGAGATATGCAGTGCAGCATGAATGATTTGCTGTGCGCGTGCTGTGTAGATTGCGGACTTGCATGACGGACAGTCGCTGGTGACTTCCGTCAACACAAATCTGACAGTGGGGTCGGCTGCGGCGCCTGCGATGGCGGCCCCGGCGCCCAATATGACGGTGGTGACAATCCGCAGCGCGCAGAGCGTGGCAGATATTGTCAAGTACAACATGACCGCATGCATGGTGAGACCAACACTGCTCCATTCCTTTCTACTGGCATGAGCATTTAGGAACTGTGCTATGATTCTGTCTGTCCCTGTGCCAGAGCTGTCTATCTGTCCTTATGCGACTGCCTGGAGATGTTGTGGTGCCACATCATTTCTGAGAGTACCTGGACCGCGTTTGTTCGCATGCATGATTTGACCCATCACTATGAAGTCAATCACAATCCTGCTGCTGTGATTGTCCACACTGCAGCTGCATGCATACAGCCAGCAAGGGATGTCACTGCAAGCTGACGCGCTCATGCCGGGATCCTTCACGCTCTGTAGATCACTGCACATTGCGGGAGCCGGCTTTGCACTGCCAGCTCTTCATTATCTTCTTCTGAGTTAATTTTGGGTGCCCTACAGGCTGTGGTGCACGAGGTGGATCAGGTGTTTGTGCCAGACTTCCAGAGCGTCCAGACAGTGGGCAACCGAGTAATTTACGGGCTCGGAGACGGCAGCGGCGTGCAGAATGTAGTGGCCAATTTCACACTCATCTTGCCTGGGGGAGACATGAACACATCCGACATCAGTGACCCGGTGTATCAGGTCACTGATGCAGGCCTCATGTTCTCTGTCACGCCTGCACCTGTTTGAGTCGCGCTTAGGGGCCAATTAAAGTCATGGGGTGTTGTCACTTACTCACCTGCAGGGTGCCGTGTGTGACGTTTTCAAAGCAGGCTGGAAAGTTTGCAGGCTACTTTCTGACAGGCTTGTACAGCGGTTGCTTCTGGGGGGGTTCTGGGGGGGTTCTGGTGCGCTCAGGTGCAACTGGCTTTTTGTTTGGGAGGTCTGTTTAAACAGACCTCCCAACCTAAATTTACAAAATGGTGAATATTGACTCGTGTGCTCTAATGACTCAGGGCTGTAGATACTATTCTGAGTCATGCAGCATGTGGAAAAGGGGGCATGATGATCTTTGTGCCAATGGCCATTGAGGCCGAGCTTCCTAGTCCAGCGCTGTTGCCACATTCTAGCATCAAACACGGGGTTTGGCATTCTCTTCATCTGGATGAGTTTGTTCCATTAATTTCAGGTTTCCCACAGTGCTTCAGCAGGACAGCTCCTGGGCAACAGTACCGCATTATGAACGGCCAGCTGCTGTGTGAGCACCACGTTCATGAATCAGTCATGTGCAGGCATTGCTGCGCAGCTGACAAAAACGTTGTAATATATAGATCAATATTGGTAATGGCCTGTGGACTGAGTACATAACCATACCGTATGAGTCATGTGACATGACCCACACCTGTTCTTTATTACACATCAATGTCTCATAATAAGTCTCACTTCAAGTCTCAGCAGCCCATCTTGATCATCGCACAGGCATGCAAGGTCTGCCTTAACACATTCGCAAGACCTTTTATCTCTTGGCAGCAGGGCCTTCGATGTATTGCACTGGTATCTAGCCAGTCTTTGCCAAAGCTTGCACATTAAGTCCATCAAAGCACGCAACCCATGCATCAGACACAAACCTATTTTTCCCACAAATTTTGACTGACTCGGCACTATTCACGACCCTGAAAGTGAGGGCAAATAGGAGGGCTGGGCCGATTTAGCTCATGACACATGCAGGGCCTTTATGAGGCCCTCAGCGCCGCCGGCATCCCACAATAACACGCGCCCGTCCCACCCAGCCGTGGAGAATCGCCCTGTGGGCTTGCCGGCCTCATCCGTGAAGGCCTGAAGATCCACAATAGCATTGCTGTGCCCCTCTGTTGACGCCCCTTCTCCGGGCAGCTGTGGCGGTACATCTGCTGTCCTCTCCTGTGTCCATCAACAGACGATGTTGAGTGCTGTTTATTTCCCATCAAAGCACATCAGAGCAGTCTACAGACCAATAAGCCAAAGATCGGAGTTCAAAGGAGCATGCAAGCTGGTGGGTACCATCAATTGCTGATGCCAACATCAAGGGTATTGTTTTCTGTCTGTTCTGTTCTGTTGTGATTCGCTTACAGCAGTGGGCACCTTCTTGGCGGGGGAGCGGAACATGGCGAGCTTGGCTTCGAACGCTGCGGAGACCCCGGCCCTGCGGACGCCGTCGTCAATTTGCAGCTGCGGCTCCGGCGGCAGGGAACGTGCAAAAGACCAGACGCCGTCGCCGCCCCTCTCAAACAGAAACACCTGCCCCACACAACCAGGACCACCACCTGATCAACAGTCCATGCTGAGACTCTTGCTTATGCAGGGCATGCACGTATTGCCTATGGCAAATTCCTCAAATGAAGAAACTGGAGTTGAGGATTACGCAGGAACACTCATAGACTCACTGAGATTGCATCTTTGTCTGGCTCTCTTGAATGCCCGCCACTCGTCAACGCTCGAGAGCAAACCTCGCTGCTTCAAGGCCCAGTGTTCTGGAAGCCCCTTGTGATGAGACTCCTACCTAAACATGTTTTATACGTTTCCAGGGGCCCACCTGACCGTCAAAGCCAGCGCCAACGAGGCTTGTCTCAGACAGGAACGCAATACAGCGCAGTGGCAGCTGAGTCAGCTCCAGCAGCTGCCGGCACTCATGCGGGGGCTGCAGGGAAGCTGCATCGGCGCCGTCCAGACCGCCCAAGATGTGCAGCGCTGGCCCATGGCTGCTCACAACCAGCTGAGAACCTGTCGCCATGCCAAGCAGAGTCAAGCGTATCCCACAATATGCACTGAGCAGATGCTGCAGCATGTTGCAATTGCGTGTGTTCACGCTCACTGACATCCTACTATAATACCATCTACGAATATAGTGCTTCGCAGGCTTGAAAATGAAGATCAAATCCAGCTGCATGTTGTCAAGCTGCGCATTTGCACGTGTTTGGTGCGCAAAGCCTCCAATATATTGTCTGCCTCATAGCCTGACAGATTCCTGCCTGGCCTGACAGAGATGCTGAGTCCAGGAAGGGTAAAAGACACGTTCCATACCTGAGGGTGACCAGGCAATTGCGTGCCCCCAGCCCACACCGGCCTCCACATCCATCAACACATCACCAAACGTGCCAGGTGCCGCTGCCTCCCCATCCAAGCCTGCGCACATGCAAAAATGACCAAAGATACTTAAATCGAATTTTGAAAATGTCATTCATATTCAGCATAGCAAGAGAGCAAAATTGCATGCCACTGTCTACATCAAAGGAAGTCTTGCGCCACTGCCAGAGCACTGCGGGCTGGGCGGTTGGGTTGGCACCTTCCAATAAGGAAGAAATCCACGTCTGACAAGTGATACACTGAGTCTTCAATTTGGTCATCAACTACCTGGCGGTGCAGCGTTGAAGACCCTGCAGCGGCCGTCAGTGGAGGTCGTGGCCAGCAGGGCGCCTGCCGGATGCCATGCAACAGCCATCACGCTGCTGCTGTGGCACCTGCAAGGGTCAAAGCTCATTCTTGGGGCATGTGCTGTCCATCTAAATGATGACACCAACGAGCAGTTCCAGGGCGGTCTAAGCATGGCAGTCCTGAAGAGTGTGCAAGTTGAGAGAGATGGCCAGCAGGCAGTTATCTGTGAGCTGCATTAAAAAAGAACAGATGATGAGTGGACAAACCTTCTGAAGTGCTTGCTGACCCACCACTTATGCCCCTTCTCCTGGTGGCTGATGCAGATCCGCTTCTCACTGCTGCCAATGGCCAGTTTTCGGCCGCAAGGACTCCATCTCACGCACAGCGCTGCCAGCTTCAGCCTCGTGAACACCTGTTTGCAGAGTCACAGAAGTGAAGAATCTCTCTATATAGCACGATGATACTAATACTGGCAAAGAGCCGTCCCTTTATGACACGAATCCTCGGAAACGGAGACAGATTTAAGCATCAAAAGATATACATACCACATCCGGCGTCCATTGGTCGCCGTCACGGCTCCAAACAAACGCAGTGCTGTCATGTGAGCAGGAAACAAAGCTCCCCCCACGATTCCAGTCGATGCTTGAAACAAGCTGCCTATGCTGCTTCAAGATTGTGGTGCGTGCAAATGCACCTCCACTGCCCACAGCTTCGTACAGATGTATCTCACTGTTATTTGGGCATATCGCTAGGATGGTACCATCTGAGTTCCAGCCGTGGCAGGAGATCACGCTTGCCAATCTGTTGGACATGCTTGTATATCACATTTTCAGCACACCAATGATATCTTTTCTTTAAATAAGACAATAATAGTCCAGAGTTCCTCCGTAAGGTTCCAAGAAGTCGCTTTTAGCGTAGTCCATGAGCTCTGGTCGACCAGAGAAGAGCGCAAGGCACAAAAAATTTCCGGAAGAGGTATTACATTGATTTTACGTGACAGTCACGATACGTGACTCACGAACTCCTGGACGTGAGGGGCAAAGAGAAATTCAAGCAAGGCGTCCACGTGATAGCTTGAGGTGAGCACGTGCCGCTATTGATGAAACGCAGTATTCCTGGAATGCGAGGCCCAGTCCGTGCACAGGCAATTGGATGGCACAGGTATTGTAGATCAACACTGAAGGATTACTTGCTCTACCGGTCGTTGTGAACTCAGAAAGGGCGACACCCATCTGATGTCTTGTGCTTGGGCTGTGAGCCAGGGTTGGTGATAAGACTTGTATTAGTCTCAAAGAGAAGAACTTAAATTGCTGCTAAGTTTGAGGAAGAGTTTGAACGCTTTTGAGGAACGTGACATGAACTCTTCGGTCCCCAACCTGAAGTTGGCATGTGTCTGAAGAATCCATTAAACCTGTAACTTGAGACTTGTATTCTACCAACAAGGAGATTTTTGTGAAGCCGAGACTCGCTATGGCAGCGTCGGAAAAGAATGTCACTTATGGACTCAAGTTCCAAGCAAGAGCGATGGTGCCGTTCCAATCAGAAGGAGCACAGTCGCGCTGGCTTGTGGGTACCAATGCTCTGAGGGATGAAAATGAGGTGATTTAGATTTTCTCATCTCCTTGCAACCCGACCTTTACAGCTGCTAGACATTACCTGCGCTAGAGAGCACTCTTCACAGATCCTGATGCACATGCAGATCCAAATCCTGGAGTTTGACCCAGAAAAGGACACCATACGGATGGCAGAGGTCCATTCGCACCCGCAGGAAGTGTGGCAGATTGCACCTTGCCCTTCAGACCCGCGCACTCTCATGACGATACACAACGAAGGTATCGTCTCCAAGACATCAGATGTGTGCCAGACCTGTTAATATCTGTGGTTGCACACATGCATGTTAGCATCATGGATGCCATGTAACCGTCCTTGCTGAGATCCATGCCAGTTGCTGTACAGCTCATGAGTGGCTTTGCCATGCAGAGGGCGTGCACACAGCATCTCTTTGGCACATGCCCGAGGAGAATGGTGCACTGGAGCAAAAGGCAGAGCTCAAGGGCACCTCCAGCGTCAGAGCAGTTGCTTGGCACCCGGCCCAGGCAGATACAGCCCTCAGCGTGGTAGGGGCCAAGCTTCTGCAGTGGCGCCTGGGCGGAGCCAGCGCAGAGGTGACCAATTATCAGGAGCTCGCAGACATTGCATTGGTACTGACAACTGTACAGACTTTTAGGAGAAACACTGAGTTGCTTTCAGCGGACAGAAGGGTTTGATTCTGCAAGGATGCCTCACTCCTTTTCTGTGGAGGACATGGCATGGCAGGGAGGCCCTGGGAGGTGCGTTTCTGACTGTTCAATGATCATGTAAGCTGAAGATTTGGGGCCCCCCTCCTATATTAATTGATCTGCTTCTGCACAGGTGGCGTCAGAGTGCGCCAGCGGTGGCTCGGAGCAGCTGTCGGGGGGCGCATGGGACCCCCACGATCCCAACCGCTTCTGCTCTACTGGCGGCAGCAGCGTGCAGGTGGCGCTTTGGGCTCAACACAGTAGCCATCCTCGCACGGAAACAAATTCAGAAGCTCAAGTCTGTCTCTTGAAACATTCATGCAACATAGAAGCAATGATGCCATGGTCGTCAGATGCCATGGTTGAATTCTTCTTGTCCAGCGTTGCATGCTTGGCGCATCAACTTTGCATGAAGCAGGACGCATCAGATGCAGCATTGCCGGAAGGGGTGCTGCTTCATGTTCAGATGGGCATGTATCACCAATGTGAGATCAAGTGCAGCCTTCCAAATGTGTATCGGCATGCATGCATGCATGCGTACAAAATTGAGCCTTGCTGGCCGGCTCAGGTGTGGGATCTGAGGAGTGGGCAGCAGAGCGGGGCCATCAGCAGCGCGCATGGGATGCCGGTGCGAGACGTGGACTTTGCAAAGCAGCAGGACAACCTCATTGTGACGGCCGGGGACGACTGCAAGCTGCGGCTGTGGGACCTCAGGCATGCCCCTGTCCAACAGCTTTAGACGCTGTATATTGCTGACTCACCTGTACAAATTCTGGAAGTGAATGCCCTGCTCAGTCTCTGGTCAGTGTATAGCATTGAAGTTTAAAGTTGCTCATGGAAGTGATGGCGCCTCGTTGTTGCTGAGGCAAGTCAGGGGTGAGCGTGCATACAATGACAAACGAGGGACTTCAGTGAAAAGAGACTCTCTAGGAGCTTCTGGCCAGACTACAAATGCTCTAAATAATAGGGAAAACACGAACCGAGAGCAATAGCCTGTATGCAGGAAGCTGGAAGGGCCGTCGTTAGTAGAGCTGGGGGGCCACTCCCACTGGGTGTGGCAGGCGCGCTTCAACCCACAGCACGACTCCCTCTTACTCTCCGCATCCTCCGACACCCTTGTCAACCTCTGGTACCTTCCCGCACACGCCGCCTCGGGTGAGCCATCCCTCCCACATCCACTAACTCTCTTCTGGCCGCCAGGCTTTCCTCTCTGCCTAACAGAGAAGAGATGATTGTCCCAACCGCTGCAATGTTGAGGCTGCAGCCTTGATGCATGCCCTGCCAGAGAAAAGTTTGAACATGTAGACTAATGCTTCCTGTGATAATCTTGGAGAATCAAGTCTATGTGCTTGTCCATGTGCATGAAGGCTAGTCACAGCCCTTGCGCTGTCTGCTTGCCTCCTGACTCCCTGGTGAGTCCCCGGTGCATGTGCGTGTTTAAATTTGAGATTGCGCTTGAATAGAAGCGAGGAAGGCGCAGTCTGCGACGGCGTCTCCGGCCGGAAAAAGAGCGGCAGCCGCCGGTGGCGCCGGTGCGAAAGACGGCAAGGTGCAGAGCTACGGGGACCACGAAGACAGCGTCTACAGTGCGTACCTCCCCTCTCATGCACTCCTTGCACTGTACACTACAATACCTATTGCAGTGTACAGACCACACTTGGTCTGCATCCCTTGTCCTCCAGGGTGTGAGGGGCGTGCCCTACAGCATCGTATACACTGTGCACTCCTGCGCCCCATTGGCTCAAAGCAGCTTGTGGAATGTAATCCCTGGCTCACAATTGCAGTGACTGCCGGCCGATTTGTCAGGCACCGCCTTTTTGCACACTTCTATGCTCTTGTTATGGCGTCAGGTGGTCTCTCACTTTGGGGCCTCCATGCAGATCATTCTATCTCAGAGGTTTGAATAATCTGAGTGGCAAGTGTTGTGTGCAAGGTGTTGCATGGAGCACATCAGACCCGTGGACATTTGCCTCGCTGTCTTATGATGGCAGGGTAGCCGTGCACCGTGTTCCCTCCCAAGTCAAGTACAAGATCCTCATCTGATCATCACGCGAGCTTGTGAGTACAAGTACTACCTATTTGTGGTGGAGATTATCACAAGATAAACTCCAGCATGATATTTGAGGATTGTACACTCGTAGTGACTGGCGTTAAAGGCTGGCACCGCATTGTTGTGATGCCCAGAGAATGAGCAGGCACTGTCCTATTGATTAGCTGGAAGGGGCTTTGAACTAAGTTCTCAAAAGCTCATTACACAATTATATACGCACCAGCTTGGTAGCACCTAACATCATTGTCTGCGCTTCAACATTATGTACCGGATGCACCATTCAACGTGCAGGACTCATCGTAACCATGATGAGTCATCGTAACCATGATAGTCTTGTAATATGCTTCTATCGTATACTTCGGCAACTGCAGTCAGGCGCTTGTTCCATCAACCATCATCTCAAGATTACCAGAAATTCTGCCAGGTGCCCACAGGCACTTACACTCATCCGCTATTTGTCCTAATGCTCTCACCAGGGCTAAAGCACCTATTCAACAGCTCCTGTTCTAACACACAGCCATGAATTCCACTCATAAGGAGCTCTTAGATGCCTTTCTGTACTTGCGCAAGGGACTTCTCTATCAAACATCCCATACTCGGGCTTATATCATTGTTTGTGTTTATTGCATTCATGGGCATTCGTTCCTGGCCTGGTAAGCCATATTGTTCAAATTCATAAAAGAATCAGTGTCCTGTCATCTGAGCAGTTCTGATACTGTAAAGCAAAACCACATAGGCACGGTGCCTTATCAGAAGAACACATGCTTGTATACTCCACACAAATGCCTCCACCAAACAAAGTAGTATACACCTACGCTGTCATCGCCTGCCGAACTGATCCTACCTCGCAGCAAAATCAACACATATGCAACCATGGCAACTCTGCACGTCAGCTCAGTCCACTGAGGACTGGCCGCGGTAGCTCACTACTTATATCTTTTCTGGCCGTTTAGGTGCACGCATGCACAGCGGCTCAGCAGGAGACTTTGTAGTTGATGTTGTAAGGGGTGTATCCAGCGGGTGTGCTGAAGGTGGACTCACTCCAGAAGCCCTGCGCAGCAAAATGGTCAAAGCCTTGCCTGTGGTCTCGTGGTGCATAGCTTGCTGTGCATCATTGATGCAGCAGGATGAAAGACAATTGAGCATATGTCTCGAGCACAATTGCTAAGAAAAAGTCTTTTGCACATTGTGCTGTCACAGGCGTATGCCTCTTTTCCAGGTTCAAAGACAGCAATGTCAATAAAGGCAAGGTGTGGCAACCCATGGAGTGGGACGGAGGCAATGCCCACGTACCGAGGATGCAAAGGGCATGGCAGACAAATCCGTGGCAGTCGACCACTCAGCACCGGTGCTGGACGAATCAGCAGCAGCAGCGTCGGCAGCGGCCGCCATGGCGCCAGCGGCCGCGGCTGCGCCCTGCATCAGCTTCCGCCCGGCGCTGGTCGAAACAGTCGACAGCGTCTGCGTCGCAACGGGGCCCGCGTTAGTCTGCGCGGCAGGAGCGCCGCCCGCGTTGCCCCATGCGTACGCGCCAGCGGCAGCCGGCGCGGCCGGCGCGGTGTCCGCTGTCCCGGCATCCGCTGCCACCGGCGGCGGTGTCGCGAGCGGCGTGGCCGCTGAGTTGTCCACCGGGAGCTGCGTCGCAGCGGCGGCTGCTGCAACAGGCGTCGCAATCGGTGCAGCAGTCACACCCATACGGCCGCTGACCGGCTGCACCGGTGTGACAACGGCGGCGGCTGCGGCGGGGGCGACCGGGGCCGGGGCGGGCGCCGCGGGGACGGGGCGGCCGTCGGCGCCGAGCGGCGTGCAGCCGGCAACGGCCGGTCGGGTGGTATCGGCGAGGAAGTTAGCCACCTTCTGGCTGAAGGGTGCGATGATGTCACGGAAGACTCCGCTCTGGGTGGCTGCATGCGCGCCAGCCCCAATTGTCAGAATCTGCTGCTTACCACTTTGCAGGAACAAGTCAACCCCTTTCCACCCCATATTTGCAGTAAAAGTCCACCAGCTGATAACAATGCAGGCCCAGTGGGGGTCATTGCGATGGATCCCGCATCGCCAAGCTATGCAGAACAAATGTGACAGAATGCAAACTCTTTTCACTTGCAAAGTCATGATGACAGCATAGGAGGGGGCGGTGGCCGCCCCTAGCATCCCTCATCCTTTCTGCTCCTATCTTAATGTTTCTTCACTCAATGATCTCATGGACTGCAAACTTGGGATCAGAGCAGAGAGAGGCAATGCAGCGCACAGATGGTGGCTGCCTCGTCAAAGCCGCCGTTGTTGGCAGCCGTGTCCACCGAGGCCCAGCGCCAGAACATGATGCCCTTGTAGCCGTAGCCGGACGTCACCGAGCCGAGCGCGTAGTCATAGGTTAGCTTGAAGTAGCTGTACTGGTTTGCGTATGTCTCTGTTGCTGCCGCCATCCAGCCGCCCTGCTGGCCTGCACCACCAGAAAACCCACCTTGTCTTATATCCCTGAATACTCCAGAATGAATTGTTCACCCCTTCTGATAGATGAACAGGGGGTACTAAAAATAAACCCCTGTAGTTCTTAGAACCCCCTGAGTTGGATGCTCACTTTGCGATGCTACATGTGCTTGCACCTGCAGTGCTGCATGGGCATCAAGCAGCCAATGCCAGCCACAGCTTCAGACTATGCCCAAATAGGCCATGCTGTGCTGTGCCATGATCAAACAAGAAGTCTAAACATCAAGTAACCCAGAAATCCTGAGCGAGGAGTGCTGCTGTGGCCTGCTAGCGAGGCAGACGCAGGCGCTCGCACACATATAGAGAAACTAGAGAATCGTGCCCTCACACCCTGTGAACCTCAGAAAAGACATATGTTCATGTGACAAAGCAGGTGTTCAGGCAGGAATGACAACGCCGCGCACCGGCGGCCTTGCCTAACTCCTCAGGCACTGCGAAGGGGCATTGCAACAGCTACCAGCAGGGATTTGTCTAGGACAAGGGGCGCGAAGGGGGCGCGCACCGACGGCCTTGCCGAATTCTTCGATGACAACCGGCTTGCCCAGATACCAGGCATCCTTCATGTGAGCGTCCAGCCAAGCGCGGCCAAAGGCCTGGTCGGTCCTGTCCCAGTTGTCGGGCCACATGTGGATGGATGCAAAGTCAATTCCGTCCACAAGGTGGTTGGGCAAAAAGTCCTGCCCGGTTTGCAGCGGCCATGCGCCGCCGCCGCCAGAGTTGGTCGGGTTGGCCCTGCGGCGAGACGGCGTTCCCTCGTCAGATTAGGCATGTACACGCCTGATCAGGCTCTTGGGTGATAAGATCAGCCATCGTCGCCAATCTTGAAGCCATGCAAGGGCCTGATCAGGCTCTGGGTTCATATAGTCATCGCTGCCCTTCCTGATGCGTTTGCCTGATTGACTTCTGATTTTCATCGCTGCCATGCTGGGAACACGGCAGCTCAGAACTCACTATGCACTGGCATTACTAAATGGGTGAGTCGCCACTGCCATAATTGGGAGCTCTGCAGCTCTTGTCAGCCCAAAAGCTGACTGACATGCACCCACTCATGGAAGCTTCCATTCTGATGCTGCCCCTCGAAACACACTGAGTAAGGGAGTTGAGCTAAACATCAGGTCTCCTGCAACGTCTGGGACTTGGTGGTATGTCACTTCAATGTCCATTGGCAAACCCGCCTCACGCACTGTGACCACAGCTGCTTCCCCTGCACACAAATGGGCACAATGCCAACAGCAGGCCTGCACAGGGTGACTATAGAGAGAGACAATATGGGGGGCTCACGAGGCTGCTTGGCAGTTGGAGGCCTGGTAGAAGCCGTCCTCTCCCACAGTCACCAGCTGGTTGGGTGCCAGGCTCTTCACATAGGGGGCAACCTCCGTGATCCAGCTCTGGATCTCCTGTGCGCCGTTGCTCTTGGCCGAGCGGGGCTCGTTCATCAGATTCCAGCCTGCACAGCCCCCACAACGAGCCCTTGAGTCTCCACACAATACATAGTGGCTTTTGTGAGCAGCACCATTGCCCACTGTGTTCTGTGGGAGGAGCTACCTAATCAGTGTGTCAGTCAGTGCAGTTCCCCCGCAGAAATTGCTGCGCTGTCACATGGTTTACAGAAGCCACCTTCTGTGCATGCTAGCCTCCTTATACTGCAAGCTTACACACTCATGTGCAGCTAGTCACCGGACGACTCTGCCCAATGTCCTTTTGGTGGACAGAGAGGCCTGCTTCCTGACCCTTCAATCCCGGCAAGTGCATTTCCGTGCTACCCCAAGGTGGAGAACTGAGATGTAGCAATTTAGCTGCCCAAGCCAAGCGTATTTTGTGCACATCCCTGCTGTAAACTGCAATGCCCTCCCTAGAGGCCACCCAGCCATTAAGGAGCGAGAGAGTCGCATGTCAGGGTATCAGGGGTGTTAAAAGGGCCGCGCACCGAAGATGGTGGGGTCGCTGCCGTATGTGACGCCCGTAACAGTGTTGACGCGCGTGAGCACTGCCTTGACGTGGTTCTTGTACAGGTTGATGGCATTCCTGTCGCTGAAGAAGTCATCACACTGCCGCGCTGTGGTCGTCCAGTTGGTGTACGAGCACCTGCGCGCACATGGCTTTGTTGGGTGAGTAAGCGCCATACTTTATCGGTGGAATATGCTTGAGCATGCAGGAAAGTCCTGCACTAAGCCAGCTGCTACAACCCTTTTTTCAAAGCAGATCTGGCACAAAGCGCAGACAGGCAAAGTGAAATCATGAATAGCGTTCTCACAAACTTGCACAAGCCAGAGCCGATTGAGCCCTGGAACATGCTGAGCAATGAGCACAGCAGAACAGCGTTATATGTGACACTGACGATTGCTTTTAATGCCAACTTTAAGTGCACTCTTTGGTGCCAAATTTCATCTCCTCAATGACCACATCAAATCCCTTTGAATAGAGCAACCCTCAAAGGAGGTGGGCCGCGCACTTCCAGTCGGTCTGGAGGGTATTGTAGCTCCAGTTGTTGGTGAGCGCAATTATGAGCTTGATGCCTGCCTTGCCGGCCTCGGCTACAACGGTGTCGAGACCCTTGAATGCGTACTCGTTATAAACCCCAGCCGAGGTCTGCAGGTTGAACCCCTTCTGCACCGGGAAGCCGAAGATTCGCACCACGTTGAAGTGCTGGCGCGCTGCGTCACAAAACAGGGGATTTAATATTAGGGTTCTTTGTGTCACTTTGTGTCATATGCATTCTTCCTTCCAAGAACAGCAGGTCAGATCAACTGAGGGCTCTACTGCATCTCGTTGCGCATCTGTCTTAACGTCACAATCTCTCCTTGACCCGCAGATGTGCCGAAAGACATCCGCAGATTTGCCACAAGACATCACGAAACTTCTTGCATATCATGCTTGTGGCTATGGGGCTCAACAAAAACAACCCGCTGCAGCTTCCTTCAGCTGCCAAAGTCATGTAGTGCAAGCTTTGCAAGCTGATAGGAAAGGGGAGGATGGGGTGCTCACCAGCCTCTTGGAATTGGCTGACTAGTCCTTGGTAGTTCCCACAGCACATGTTCAGTGCAGACTCCAGAGTCTGCATGGCATCAGCGCACATGAGTCATCCTCACAACTTGACCGTGGCATTGCACGTTCTAAAGGCTATATTTTTGGTGGGCGATTTCAGGAGTGAGCCAGGGAGATCGACAGGGGGAGTGAGCAAGGCAATGCTCACCTGCCATGCATTGTAGCCGCTGAAGAGAAACTCCTTGCAGTTTTCGTCCACGAAGACTCCATTCTGCACTCGGATGTGGGCAGAGGCCTCTGCACAGAGGGCAAGAGCAATGCCACTCAAAACCACTTGGCTCCTTCGGGGAAATGCCAAGATGCATGCTCTGATGAAGTCTGCTTCAGGATATTGCTGTCCGGAGATATTGATTTGAAGAGTCTGCTTTCGAAAGGACCTGACAGGTAGGACACATTTTCCAGGGCAATTGCAGTGTCAGCTAATACTACTACGCCATCACGAGCTTAGTCTTGGATCGACTCAGCTTTGGCAAATTAGTTTCAATTTGGTATGCCTTCTGATAATCGGAATGCCCAAGCCCGCAATTAGAAACTTTTGCTGACTTGCCAAAAGACGGCTGAGAGATGCCGAACGCAGCTCTGGCCCTTGAAAACATTCCCTTCACAAAGTTAGGACTATTGACCATCCACTATGAAAAACAAGCAACGATATAAGAGCAAATTTGGGTTCGCGGAACGTGAAACTGATGTGTATCGTGCTGGGTACGATGTCGCCCTGGCCGTTCCTGCCAGGTCGTTCATGCAGTGAACGCACCTCTCGCGAGAAGCAAGACCACGAAAGCAGACAGAACAGCAAACGCAGATCTGCCTCTTGTGGTGCACATGTTGATTGCTGAAGCTGCCGTGCCGCAACAGCCCTCTCCGATCCGATGCCTCCTTCTTGGCTGGGACCTCGCCCCTCTATCTACAGAACTAGATCCCCGATGTCTGTCACGTTTGATGCAAAATTGATCACGTAGACTGCCTCCAATACTGCGCTTGGTCTGGAGAGACGTACTCTCTTGGCCTCTGCGACTTGACCAACGAGGTTGATTGTTCTGACGGGGGGTCCGCTAAATGTCAGCCGCGGCCGCCTGCCGACAGGACTGTATCCCCTTTCGCCATGGGCTTCACGTCAACCGTCGACGTGACGTTGATAATGTTGTTGACATCACGATAAGTCCTTCAGTGACTTCAATGAGATGTTCAGACAATTAGTAAATCTTGCAATCCATACTGATGATGAAATGCCACAAATAATAATACTTTAAGTCGCTGAGTACCCGTCAAATACCCCTTCCATGGACAGTACAGATTTGCACCTAGATGGTAGGAGCATATTGAATATTGTTTACATTGGAGACAGTGACACACAGATTCTGCAATGCACCTGTACACGACGCCGCAGTTCCTCAGGCATCTTCCAAGGGTTTCGTTCGTCGATTTTGGAAGCTTTGCCGTTTCAAAGACCAGTCCTTCGAAAATTGAGAACAACGCATGTCGCCCGTAGCAATATACCTGACGGACCAGCTGACCTTACGTAACCAGCTGACCAAGAGCTGGAATATGCTGACAAGTACCTAAGGTCCCCACTTGTGCAGAGATTTATGAGGCAGGTGCGTGTTCTGAGCGCAATGAAATATCTTGTTAGAGAAGACGCGTGTAGCTTCAATCAGCTTTAAAATGTTGCTTGCAATTCTGCTTTAAGAATGAAGAGCTTGCTCCCCACAGAAGCATGCTGGAGGAGACCTGACAGAATATCAGAGGAGACTGTTCACAGCACATCTTATTCCAGATTTTCTGCTGCCAGATCAAGAGCACATCGCGGTAAACTCATCTTCCCTTGGATCTGGTGCTTGTTGGATCATGTACACAAGTCACACAATTGAGTGAAAGTTATCTGAAGTGGACTGAAGAAATATCTGAAGTTCCCTAAAGGCCGCCTACATTTACCCTTTCAGGTGGACTTCAGATTAGCTTCAGCCCAAGGGGCATTCTCGTAGTGCAATTGTTTTACAGTGAAATATGCAGGGTGCCTAGGCTAAAGGGCTTGCACACTTGGTTTGCCTCAGATTGCTCTGCTTCACATTGTGCAGATAAACATTCGTTAGGAGAACAAAAAGGGATATGTCGAGTCTTCCATGGAGAGGGTGCGACATATGCAGTGTGACAAAGAATTTCAATTGATGATCCTTCTGAAGACAAACTACAAGATACCTGAGGAGGCTGCTGTGAAGCTCTTCTGGGGTTTGAACATTGACGACCCAACAGACAGGGAATTCAGTGTTTTTAAAGGGTGACAGCCCGAGTTTCAAACTGGATCTCGACTACGCTGAATTTATCACAATCTTCATCCTGGATGGTAAGCTCTTTCCAGTTCCCTGTCAGAACACCTCCATTGACAAATCTCACAAGTGAAGTCTTGCTTGCTTGGTTGGCCCTGGGGTTTGGTAAGGACCCTGTTGAGCATGCGGGCCGGATTTGTAGCCTCTGACCATATATCTCTTTTGCACAAGAGAGTGCATGATAGAATATCTGGTATGCCGTATTGACCTTTATCGCCGTTGCAGGACACAGCTGAGTGAGCTGAGGTGACCCTCTTGGCGAAGTTTGCGAATTTCCATGGACGGATGCATGTACCAGGACCACACTAGGACCTTATGAATCAATGCAAGAATTAACATGAAAGAGCCCTATGTCCCAACAACATGCCATTGCAGTATGTTGTTGCAAGGGCAGTCTTGGCAATGAATTGCACGTTAACAATTTTTAAAAGCCTGTAACAGGATGTACTCATTGCAAGTTCCTTCCAGTTGCAGACAGCTTCATATGTCCCTCCACACTCTGACACCACTGTGACAATCCAAAATCAGGGTGTCCTTCTGTTTCAATCGCAAGGCAATATTTTGTAACATGCGGCAAGGCAAGACGACCGAAATCCCTCATCATCAAGCAAAACCAATCACTTGCTAGCAAAACAAAAAACACAAGTGCCATCCGCCACATCAGCTGGCACAATCGACATGACAAACCCAGACAAGATCACACAATCCAAAACATACAGAGGGAACCTGTCACTCTGCGCACCACTGAAAACAAATCGTCGTCATTTTGAACACACATTTGAGGCCTGCCATTTGCTCACAGCCGCAAAGCAGCGATGACTTACGGGTCAGCCCAAAAAAGCCAGCGACTGACACTGTTCTTGGTGTAATCAAATACATGCACGCCTTGCGGCCCCTGCTGTGCTTGCAGTGCTTCTATAGACCTTCTACTGTACCATCATGGAGCTTTGATAGCTCTCTACTCTTCAGTTTTCCCACATCACTGCTGCGCAACATGAGCACATCTGCGCCACTTTGCTGAAGCAGTGCCAGTTGCGCAATCACTGCTTGTCACTCAACGGCACCGCCGCTGCATCATCCACATCCATGACCGCCGTGACAGCTGGCTGCAATGTCTCCGCAGCGTGCCCTGCCGGCTCGGGGGAGCTGGCTGGTGCATCCACAACTGCACGCAAAGCCTGTTCAGGTGCTATTAACTGAGCAGTCTCCGCTGCCTGTTCGGGCGCGGGCGCTGCATGCGCAACCGGCGCGTCTGCCGGGGCGATGCCTCTGCTGCTGGCGGCCAATTCTGGCGCCACACCCTCTGCTGGGTCAGGCGCAGCCTCTTCTGCAGATGCTGCCACAACACTGCCATTCTGCACCCTGCTTGGGGACTGCATGTCTGCTGTTGGCTGTTCTGCAACGTACAGCTCATGCGCATTCTCCACCTGAACGGCGCTTGCCGCTTCATGCTCAGCCACGGCTTCCATGCTGACCTCTGGGCCAGCCGTACAGCTGGGGGTCAGCTCAGCGGCAGCAGGCTGTGGCTGTAAAGGAGTCTGTGCCGCAGGCTGTCGAGGGACCACAGCGGCGCTGTCAGACACCACTGCTGGCGACACTGCCGCGTCTGCCTGATGCACAACCGGCTGCGCAGAGCCCTGCGGGGGGCCCTCTGCCGCTGACATGGTGGGTGCATCAGACTCCATCGCCGCAGCAGCGGCCGCTGCTTGCCCAGACAGCTCGTCCGGCTGCAGCATGCCTCCCGCCTGATCCAGGGAGCCGATCCCCAATGAAAATGGCTCTTCCTTGCGCGCATCCGCTGCGAGCGGCTGCTTCGGCGCGTCTGCCGGAGACGGCTGCGCCGCAGCGCCGGGGCCGGGGCCGGGAGCGCTGTCGGCCGCGCTCGGCCGATGTGCGTCGGCCGTGGCCGAGGCGGCGGCAGTGGCGGCGGCGAGCATGGCCTTGACGGCCTCGGTGGAGGGCGGCCAGGGCTGCGGCGGGGGCGGCGAGGCGTTGGCAAGGGGCAGAGCTGGGGGAATAAGCTGCTGCGGCGAAGCTGGCCCGGCCTGCCCTATCGACCGGAGCACCTCAAGCAGCGCCGGCGTGCTCACATGGCCAGCTGCAGACACAACTCACCACTCCTTCACGCGCTGAACAGGGCATTTCCAGCAGATATAACAGATGCTGTCTTCAGACCCTGGCTGTAGTGTGAATTTCTGATGGCTGATGTGAGGTACTGCAGCATTTTTATACATATCCAGAATGTAGAAAGATCAAATTTTAAGGTCCACAGAACCAGACTCTCTTGGGGCCCTCATTGTGCAATTGGTATCAAATACAGGGGTGCGAATGGTATCAAACACAGGCAGAAAGCGCCTTCATGCTTGCAAAATAGAGCAGGAGCTGCAACACCTGCCCCTCACCTGAAGCTCCGATGCCGAAGGCCAGGTCGCCCGAGAGCGGCGGTGGCGCGACGCGCACATGAGGAGAAAACGCCGTGACGGCCGGCGCTTCTGGCAGCGGGGAGGGGGGCCCGGCACGCCTGTTGACATTATCATCAGTCTTTCGTGATTGGCCCATGCATAAATCTAAAGCTGGAGGCTACGGCTACAATCTTTGAGCAAGGACAGGCCGTGACCAAGCAGCAGGACAGACAGCCCCGTCCCCATCCCCTCGTGCAGAAGGGGAGGAACAAGCTCGCCTCTTCATAGATGAGGGCACATGACTGGCAAAATGTGCCTTACCCCATAGGGGCACAACTGTGGCAGCTTTGGGCAAGATATACAAGCAGGGCGTCTGAGTAGAGACATCTGCTATACTGACACGCATGCAACACGACGCACCTGTGCTGCAGGAAGCGAGCCATGCGGTCGCTGAGGTCATCGCTGGCCGCCAGCGCCTCTAGTGGCAGCGATGCGCGAGCCCTCACACCCTCCTTCAACCCCACACTGTTCCTGGCACTACTCCACTCCCTGCAATGCATGTTGCTTTCTTGAATTTAACTGCCCCCAAATGACGCTTCAGTTGTAAGAAGCTGTAGGTTAAGAAAGGCCTGCTGACGTGGGTAAGTTTTCACGGTAAGATTTTGAGGTCTGTTGTCAATGTTGTCTGTGGTCAATGTTCACCAGAACTAAATACATGGCTGTGACATGCATGCTGGTCTCGTAAAGGCTCAGATATGCATCAGGAGAGCCTGATTAGGGGAGAACATCACTTGCACACTGGCAATCATCCCGCTGCATTGCTCCACGATAAGGCATATTTAGGAAAGACAAGGAAGGAAGGGAGCCTGCCTGGGGTGTCTGGCGAGTTCCTGGGCGCTGTCAGCCGAGCGCAGGGCGGCCAGCTCGCGGCGTATCTCCTCCAGTCCGCCCAGCAGCGGGCTGCCCTCGCGGCTGACGTGGCAGCTCACCGGGCGCTGACTAGGCGCCGGGCTGCCCGCTGGGCTCGGGGTGGGCAGCGAGCTGCTCATGGACCCTGGCACGCCCAATCTAGCCGCCAGACTGCTGCCGCCGCCAGTGCTGAATAGCTGCTGCTGCATGCGCGCTCCCCCAAGTGAGCCGCCGTGGCCCGGCCTGATCCACGTTCAAATTAAGATTCAAACTTGAATGTCCTTGAACTTGAAACTCAAAGCAGTAGGTTGAGACCTGAGAGAAGGGACGATACATCGGAGCACGTTGGGCGACGAACAATGACTTTGTTAAGCGAGCAAGGCTGTGTACTCCTGGCTTGCCATTATGCACAGCGTTAAGCGCTCCGTATGACGAGCCTTGTGAAACTCAGCACCAGCTCTGAACACGAAAAAGATTGTAGAGAGAGCAGGCGTGAACACGACACCCTGACAGACAAAAGGGAGGCATACAGAGAAGAGGGACAAGTGTGCCAACCGAAAAGCGACACAAGGAGACGCATGAAGGGGGGCAGCATTAATTGCGCGCCCACCTGACGTTCTCCCGAGCTATGAGCGGCAGCAGGCCCTGGTGGGGCATGCTCTTGGCCGCTGCCCGCCGGGCAGCGGCGGCGGGCAGCAGCTGCTGCCCATCCACCGCCTCCGCCACCTCAGCGGCCGGCGCCGCCCTCGCGCCCGGCGACGGCCCGCGCTCCTGGCGTGACATTCACAAAGCCTCAGTAATCCTGCTTTCATTTGCCTCAGTCATGCACGCGTACGCCTTGGTATACTCAGACCCAATGCGATCTTCGCAGGCAAGCGATAAAACCATGGTGCACAGAAGCTGTCTCGCTGTGGTACCATGTATGAACAGAAGCAGTACAGCGCACTGCACACCGATGTGAGTGTCAGCAAGGTGCACTTCTAAACCTCTAAAGGTCCTTTCAAACTTTCAACGCGCACCAGGTCGCTGAAGGTAGGAGCAGCCGGCGGAAGCTGGCCGCTGTAGAGGCCCGGCGGCGGCGCCGACTGTGACTTGTCTCGCGCTGCGTCAGCGGCGGCTGCAACCGCCTCCAGGCTGGCGCCAGGTGGCGTGGAGAAGGGGCGCTCCGGCTGCTGGACCTGCGCACAGCAGCCCCACAGAATCAAAGGAGCCACGCGCAAGGCAGCCAGCGTGGTGCAGGCTCGCGCTTGCAGGGTCGGCGCATGCTCATGGTCCCTATGCTGTCTGCCCCATTTCTTATTGCTGAGTAGTGAAACAATGCAGGCACTGGGTTGTATGAGGCTTCCGATCCGTTTGTCAAGTACCCTCGTTCCGGCCTTTGCGCTACAGAGATGACAAAGCTCAGGCCTTTGCAAAGCACTACTATGAAAATCAACACAAGATATTTCACCCAGCTGAAGGTGAAGCAAGCACCTGCAGGCGCTCGAGAGCGGCAGTGGCGAGGTCGGCCGGCGCGGCGCCGGAGCCGGCGGCAGCGGCGGTGGAGGGCGGGGGGACCGAGGGGGTCCCGGAGACGGCCGGGGAGTCGGCGGCGTCGGTTCGCGAGCGCTTGCGGCTGACCGGCTGCACCGCCGATATCGGCAGCTCCATTCGGTCCAGTCCCAGCTGCGGACACTCCACATTGTATTTAAATTCACTGAAGCCACCAGGCATATTCATGTGAACTCAATTTCTGAATGCCCTGGACAAAATCTTGTCCCATACTTCATGCCTGGACCGAATTTCAACCCGGGGAATAGACCAGGAGCCCGAGCCTGTCCAGCCTGCTCACAGCTTTGCATTGGATGTGCAGGCAGGCCATAAAAATGAGATTCTTGGACATAATCTGACTTCGAATTGAAGACTGAGCGATAGAATTGCTTGCTCTATGGCATGCAGGCTCCGTCACACAATAGGAGGTGTTGCAAGAGGCGGGGGAAGGGGATAAGAAGGAAGTCACCTTGACCTTGTAGTTCTGGTAGTAGTTCTTGATCTGCGTCAGCGTCTTGCTGGGCACCGCCTCGGACAGCCGCGCCCAATTGCGCCCATGCATCTGCAATCAACAAGAAAATGAATTCCCTGGAAAGCACAAGAGGGTGGACTTTGCACTGCAAAGGTTATGCAGGTCAACAGCGAGCAAGACTGCTAAAGACGATGCACGTTGATGCATGCTGAGCTGTGCGGCCAAAATGCGCATGTCTAGATGGAGTAGCATAACAGTACCTTGTAGGCTTCGATGAAGGCGACCTTCTCCTTCTCTGTCCACAGAGACATCTGCCGCTTGGCAACCACTGACTCAGCCACCTGCGGCTGGAACCCAGCCCACCCATTCACACCACTGCCAGACACACTGAATCATGTTTTGACATCACAGGTGGAGGGCCCTCGATTTGACATGTTCTTGCCAGGCAACTCGCCATGTCCATCATTCATACAAGGCGGCACAGCCTGACACAGTGCCAGACATCAGACATCGTCCTCTCATCTCCACACATTTGACCACTTCCCAAGGAATTGCAGTCCCAGCAGCTAATTAGATGCAACAGCGCTCACCTCGTCGACAGGTGCGGCGCAGAAGACAGGCAGAGAGTCAGCAGAAGCGCTCTTCTTCATTGTGAGGGCCTCGCCGCGGGGTGGCGGGCCCCCCACCAGAAATGGTGGTGGCGGGCCGGGGGGGCCCGGTCCCCCCTGCGGTGGCCCCTGGTGGGGGTCCACCTCCATGCGCGCGTGCAGGCCGTTGTCATAGCGCCACCTAGCCTCCTGACTTGGATCCAGGCCCAGGCCCTCCATGCCTAAAAAGGCAGGTGCATACATCCCAGATATATTTCCGTTCAAGTCCTCATGTGTTCAACCTTTGACCCATGGCCAACAGATTACATCCTAAGATATCACCGGATGATTCGGCGATCCAGACCAAACTCTTACGTGTGTCTAAATTGGACAGGCGCATTTTTGAGGCCTCGACCCCGAATCACAGGAGAAAGAATAAAAACCACAGCACCCTTGCAAGACATGCGTCGGATGCCAGAAACGTGCTCCAACGATGGACAGAAAGAGCATCTCAGCTGCATCAGAATTTGTCTCTTCATAGCATCGAGAAGAGGCAAAGAGTACGCTACCCACCTGCAGCGTCTGGGGGAGACAGCGGCCGCGTGCTCTTCATCTGGGCCTCCTTGAATTCAGCCATCGCTTGGAGGTTGTCAAGCTGCTGCTGCACGCCCATCTGCTGCTGCAGCTGCTGCTGCTGGAAGTGGAAGGCGCGCTCGTCCGCAGCTGCCTGGAAGCCGCCGCTGCCGAGCGGCAGCTGCCCTGGAAGCTGCCCTGGAAGCTGCCGCTCCGGCACGGCGCTGTGCATCGCCGCTGACATCGGCGCCATTCCCCCCGCACCCTGCAACGCCTGGAAGGAGCACAAAGGGCAAATCAGTCACTTGGCCTACATGCGACACTTGCAGAAAGTCAAACCAAGCACAGCGCAGAAGATACTTAGTTGTCAGGTAGGACATCTCAAATTGGTCCTGCATACAAGTGGCCCTATTGCACGAGTTCGGAGCAGCGTCAAGAGTTGCCCCAGTCTCCCAAGTTGATTCAATGTTGAAAGTGGGGCATGCAGCTGTGATGATTGACAAGCACGAAGGTTCCACAGGAGGCACACCTGGAAGAGGGCGTAATTCTGCAGGTTGAGTGGGTGCAGCCCAGGCATGACCCCGGGCATGAGCAGCGTGGGGTTGAGGCCGGGGGGCAGGCCCCCAGGTGGGGGGTGGCCCCCCATGCCCGGGGGGCCCCCGGCGGCCGCCATCTGGTGCACCAGCATGTGGAGCACATGCGGGGGGAGGCCCATCTGCTGCATGAAGTGCAGTGCTTGCACCGGGTTTGGCTGCTGCTGCTGCTGCTGGGCTTGTGCGTGCGCCTGAGCCTTGGAAGCACATATCCAGGTGTCAGACAGTGAGCAGAGAGCCGTTAGAGTGTTGCACAACTCCCTTGCCATCATACAGGAAATGCTGGGGGCTGAAGCTTTCCAACAGCCCCCAAATCTGGTCCTAGCATGAATGACTGTGCTGACTTGAGGCATGTTGGTCTTACAGCATTGCCACTTATCTTCCCCTCTTCTTTGCTTTCTGCCGGGATAGACACCCAGCACTACTATAGCTGACTGAGCAGCCAGCAAGCAAGCATTTCCAATCATGAATCAGCAAGAAGGGAGTGACATGCAATTCGCAAAGCAAGACACACCTGCATGAGGCTCGCCAGCTGAGGGGGAATGTTTGGTAAAAATGGTCCGTGCATGCCGCCCACGTCGCCCATGCCCTGAGCCGCAAGGTGTTGCAGCACCTGCAGCACAACAAGAGCACATGTTAACATGCTGCCCTTATGCCAAGCCACGCCAACTGAGCGTGCAGCGTTCTTGAGGCAAACAGCACACTTGAAGCATGCCACAGTGGGTCACCACATCAACGTCTGCACTGCATGTCCCTAAATTTGGTAAGAAGCAGAGCCAGCATGTGGAACGACGGGCGGTCAGACGCGCACCTGTGGCGCGAACGGCGGCTGCAGGCCGCCAAAGCCGGGGGGCCCAACCCCCAGCGGCAGCGGGGGGCCCAGCGGTGGCGCGCTGAGGGGGTGCCCCCCGGCCGCGCTCAGCGCCTGCAGCGAGCTTAGCATGTCGGCCGCATCCGCCATCTCCGCGTCCCCGGCCGCCGCCGCCGCAAAGCCGGGCCCGTCCTGCGCATGCACCGCCGCCGCAGCGGCAGCAGCCGCCGCTGCCGCGGCTGCCTCGGCGCTGCGCAGCGCGATGTCGGCCGGCGGCATGCGCGCGTCGGCTGCCGGCGTGGCGCTCCTCGAGGGCGGCCTGCGCGCCAGCGGCGCCGCGAGGTGCTGCACGCCGGACAAACAATCTCCTCACCTCCTCATCTCCAGACACAGTGGACTAACGTTCTTCAACGGGATGCCTCCCTCAGAGCATGCGGCATTTGAACCTTTGGGAGCCCAATTGACGACACCCACATGGTAGGCCTGTCTGCAGGCAGGAGCTGACAGAGAGGATCTGGACCATCCTAAAAATCTGCCTGCCTTGGGAGTGGCCAATCCTGGTGAGCAGAGCCTTCCATCTCCTGTCACATTAAAGGACCAAGTGAGAGGCACAACAGAGGACTGAGTAAGGGATGACAAAAGCACCTGCAGGTCAGCATTCGCCATCTCGTCGGCTTCCATTTTGGCCGCGGCATTGTCGGCCAAGCGGTCGAGGTCGAGGCGGCGGCGGTTCTTGCTGAAGAACGACTTGACCGCCCCGATCGTGCGCGACTGGCCCATGTGCCGCCGGATCGCCGGGAAATCCCTGTGTAGTACAGAGGAGACATGAGCGACTGGTCAGCGGCTGGTCAGCGATCAATAGAGCCGCTGAGCTTGGCAAGGGCCACTTGCGCTGTGCCTAATCCTGGGCTCTTCAGGGCAGTGCAACATGACAAGTCCGCGGTCCCACGATGGTGCTAAATAAAATTGGTTGCTGTGAGATGAGGAGAATATATCGGGGGCGGCGAGGCGCTCACAGGCCATAGAGCTGCACGCCTTCCACGAAGAGCTTCTCCTCCGCCTGAGACCACGAGCTGCTCTCCCCGCCCCTGCGCAGAGACAGCACCCCACATCAACTTCCGGCCAACAGCTACCTCCTCAGCGGTCAGCAACAATCCTTTCCTCATAAGCCCTCATAATTCCTAACAGGCAATGGTTAACAGTCTCTATGAAGCCGCAGCTTGCAGGGTGTACCCTGTTGCTGCAAGCCAGAGCGTGCTCTTCTGCATGACCTGTCGGGGACAAGGAATAGCACAGCACCTGCCAAGCTTCTTTCCAACGTCCAGGGCGCCGCCCTCGTCCGCAGGCGTCCAGTCCTCGTCTCCTCTCGTAGCGCCGACCTCTGCCATTGCCTTGGCGGCAATGTTGGCGGCAGCCGCTGCGGCAGCGGCGGCGGCGGCGGCGGCGGCGGCTGTGTTGCCGCCGAGCCGGCTGCCGCGGCCGCCGCCCCGGCCCCCCCGGCCGCCGCCGCGCGGCCCCTTGGAGCCCCTGGACGTCAGCTGGTCTGCGTGGACCACTGCAGCCGCAGCAGACATCCGCCCGTAGCCTGACGTGCACCGAGGAAAGCTATAAGAAACCTTGTGGTCATGAAATTAACTAACCCCTACTAACCCCATGAGGTTAGTTAATAGGCATTGAACTCAACATTTCTGTATTACCATGCCCAAGTGCAGTATTTGCAGGAATCCCATGCTCACGGAAGCCAGTAAAGGTGTAACCATTTGTGAGATGACTGTGATCTGTGAGGTTCTGTCAGCACTGCAGTCCCAGCAAGGAGCAGGCAGCATGCAGCAGCAGACATAATACAGCGCACCAGAGTGTTGGTCCGCAAGGGAATTGCCGCGCTTGATGCCCCGATGGGGGGCAAGCAGCATGCAGCAGAAGGGAATTACCATGACCTCAACAAGAAAAAGAAGACCTGCAGCACGCAGCAAAAACCAAAAGGGAAAAGGAATGGCGAAGCGCACCGGCGTGGTGGGGTGCAAGGGGGTCCCCCCGCTTGGCGGCTGCGGCGGCGCCGCCGATGCCAAGGTAGGTGATGGAGCGGTTGACCTCGGACTGCTGCCGCCGCTTCTTGAGCTGCTGCTTGCGGCGGACGGCCGCGAACTCGTCCAGCTTCTGAATGCGGTAGTAGTGCATCACGCAGTCACCCGTCGTCCGGTTGTCCAGGTGCATCGCGATGCGCCGGAAGTCCTGAAATTACAGAATAGTGCTCATTTTTTTTGCTATGTTCAGCTCTCTGCATTGAGAGTGACACACAGAGGAGACTGACTGCCATGGCCCACAGTGCAGTCTGAGGCACGCGAGGTGACCATTAAGGCAGATGGCGGGCTGCTCCTTGCAACAAGCATATTGAGTTCTAGGATGGTCTGTCAAGGGCAGTCAGGCCAGTTTAGCTCTCCGCTAGAACAGCGCTCTCTCTCTCTCTGTGTTTACTGTGAGCAGTTGAAATCGTCAGGGAGGCAATGCCACCCCCCCTCCACAAGAAATGGTAACCCTGTCCAGCAACCGCCTACACACCTTGGGGTGCACCAGGAACTTCTCGTTGAAGATGCGCTTCTCCTCGGGGGTCCACGGTCTCAGCTGGCGTTCCTGCTTCAGCAGCTCCACCGGATCCTCCACGCGTGCGTTGCGGCAGACAAAACGCCGCGCCGCGCGCTCGTACGGGCACAGCACCTGCGGCGGCACCTGCGCGCACATGCCGGCATCACCCCTGTGATCCGCATGCATGCACACTCCTGCACAGCGATATTGGAGAGGCAGCCAGCGACTGCCCTACACACCCTTTCAGTCCTTGCAGTATCTACAGGGGTATGTCATGGTCGAATGGAGTTCATGTCTCTCGAGGCAAACATATCAAGGGCAAAGAACACAGCAAGACCGCGGCAGGCAACAAGAGATGCATGGTGCAGGATAAAGGTTGCGACCAGGGAGTGCAAGTGCAGTCACGTACTCAAGAGGCCTACTGCAAGACTTCCAACCTCCGAGTGACTTCCAAAGGGGGCCAAAAAGTGTGGAGGGATCAACCAGCGCATTTGCACTATTTCCTTCATGCGCCCAAAAGGCCTCCTGCAGGACTATAACTTTTCAAGAAATCTCCAGTGAAGGGAGCAAGTAATATAGGCGTCAGGCGACTCACGTGCACCATCTCCTTCATGCGCTCAACGGCCTGCAGCTGCAGCATGATCTGAGCCTGCTCGTAGTCGCTGCGCGCCGTCTTGCGGCCGCTTGCCGCGCGCGCCAACGACATGCCGGGCCGATCCTTGCGCATCCCGCTCTTGCCTGTAGTTCAAACAGCAAAGCATCTCACCATGTCCAAGAATTGAGGGCAGAGAACTCCACCCACACGTGTTGCTTGCTCCACCCAGGGGCACAGTGTGACTCTTGCTTTTGCTCAGCACAAGCCTCACTCCTCTATCGGAAACAAGAGTGCGAGCCGACCTGACCCACCCAAACCAGTCAACATACTGATGACAACGAGGCTTCTTGCCAGTCTGTCACCACACAAAGCTGCGGGCAAGGGGCAACTCAGTTGTGCAGCAGATCTCCAAATGACGATGAGACAAGGACATGGTGAGAGACAGAGACAGACACTAAAGCGCGCACCGGTGAAATGGCAGCGCCACTGCTCATACAGCGCCAGGTACTGGCGGCCGAGCGCGGCCTCCTTGCGCCTTAGCGCCGAACGTCGCCGCCGCACGTGCTCTAGTATTGCGTCAAAGAGGCGCTGATGCGTGCGCAGGTTGTGGTGGTATGCGGGCGCCTCCTCCACCAGCCCGTACATCACCTGCTCAGCGGACATCCGGTCAGTCACACATCCAGTCAGGTCGGCTTCCCCACCGCCCGTTCTTGCCATGATTGCACCCTGACCTCGAGAAGAGTTTGAAATAGAGCGTCAAATTCCAGATAGTTTGCTCGTGCACAGAAACAGGGTCTCTCATGATTAGTTGGCCAGGCTCCATTGCTTCGCAATGCACGGGCATCCAGTCAATTTGGCGACCTCGGCCCTAGCCAACACAATGCTTGCATGTTGGTCAGCCAGCTGCAGATGAGGACTTGATGCTCTTGAGCACACGTGAGGCAAAAGCAGCTTCTGGAAAATGCTGAGCTTGCGCACTGCTAGAAGAAAGACAAGCACATCAAGCACACAGAAAGTAGTACGCAGCTCTGTGAAACCCATGTGTACATCAGCAAAGATTCTCTTTAACACTGCTGCGCCCTGCTCTGCACAGGATGCACTGATTTCAAGCTGTTGCATGTTGCGATCTCAGGAGCTGCCAAAATATCACATATGCTGAAGAGACCCCAAGTATCATCTGCAGCAAGTTGCCTCACTCTGGCGAGGTAAAACTCCACCCATCTCTTGCCCTTCAGAGTCCAAAGTCACCAAAGGCCCCATTGCCCACCTTACAAGTCAACCAAAAGCTTAGGGTCCACAGAAGAACTAGATGTCCTAATGCAACCTTGAACACCTTCAAAAACCCTCTGAACCCTCAATACAGCGCAGGGGTACGCGCCTTGATGGCAGGCGAGGAGAGGCCATTGGAGGGAACACCGCGCAGCGAATCCTCCAGCATGTCCGGATGCAATAAAGGGAGAAACACCGACCGCGCTTCGGCCGCCCGCTCATGGTTGGTCTTCACAACAGCCTCCACCTGTGCGAACAAGTGTGATTAGATCTGAATGAAACGCACCCTCCATGATCTATTCATAGGCCACCCTCTCACCTCTGCTCACATCTAGAGCTGGCACAATCTGTTCTGTGTTTTTACCGAGGATTCCTCATGCATCCCTGCGGTGGAACATGCATGGACCTGCATGTCTGCCTCTATTCATGCGTACAACTGCCCATAGAGATTCCTGGTCCTGAATGATGGTATGGATGTTCTGCCTCAAGTGAGATGACGATCTACCTCATGAAAATCAGCGCTCAAAATGCAACCTACAGCAACGTTACAAGGATCATTCTGCAAATGTTGGCAGCTCTGTGACGAGGAAAAAAGGTCTCATCTATCACTAACGAAAGGTGGGCTTGCTAAATGGCGCACCTGCCAGCGCCTTGGAAGCCGCAGCAGGTGCCGGTCACCCTCGCTCATCTCCCCGGTCGCCAACGATGGGAGTTTCGGGGGAGTAATGCGCGCGACGCCGCCCGCCCTGGCCCTGTTCAGAGCCTTGGCCTTCTTTGTCAGGGGGTGCGAAACCGCAGCAGGCTTCTCTGCCACGTCCACATCCATGGCTGCTTCCAACTGTCCCTGCAGCCAAAGCACTAAAAACCTCAGCCCTGACATTCATTGTGCACCCGCCCACATGCCGGCATGGTCTGCCCTTAAGACCTATGCAAGCCGTGGTGTAGCCACCGTTCAGCGGCATGAATGGCACACGTGCATGAATCTGATTGGATCACAAATAAGGCACGACCTCCAGTTTCCTACAGCTATGGATTACTACTTAGTGATTTAAGATTGCATCAGTGGTATACAGCATGCAGGGCAGAAAATGCACCTGTGTGGACTGCGCAATGGAGGACTCCTCCTCCGAGGGCTGGGTCTCCATTGGCCGTGCGGTCTCCAGATGCGTGATCTCCTCCGCCAGATCGCGCGCCGCGGCCGCATCGGCATCGAGCGCGGATGACAGCTCCGCCATCTGCCGCTCCAAGGCCTCGATCTCGCTGTCCGCAGTGTCGATCTTGCGCATGATCACCTCCTTTGACGGCTTCTGCTCCGCGCCTTGCTGGCCTGCAGCCTTCACTGGCTCTGGAACGGGACTCTCGCCTTCATGCGCGGCAATGGCTTCGCGCTTGAGCGGGCTGGGCTCTGCAGACACCGACGGCGGCAGCTGCGGCGGCAAGGAGGGGCTCACAACGGGTGCACGCGCTTCTGGCGAGGGCGTGAAGATTGTTGGGCGGTCTTTGGGGGACTGCGGCGTCGACGCTAAAGGGGCGGCTGCCGCGGCGGGCACCTCCTCGGGACCCCGGATCGGCGTTAAAGCCGCCGGCTGCAGCGGCGACGGCGGCGGCGCTGAAGTGGCCGCCTCCACCGGCGCTTCAATGACGACTGCCGGCTCGACAATGAGCAGCGCCGGCGGCGGCGGCAGCGCCGAGCCGGCCGGCTCCTCAGCGGAAGCCGCCACCGCGGCCGTGGCAGCGGCCGCTGCGTCCGGACCGGGCACGGCCGGTGACAGGGCGGCGGCCGGTGCGGCGTCGTCGGTGCGCGCGGAGAAGCTGGGGCTGTTGAGCGCGGATGAGTCGTGCGCGCCGGCGTCGGTGTGGCGGCTGGCCTCGGAGTCGCGCGGGCTGTGCTCGGAGTGGTCGTCGGCCGGCAGGCCGCGCTTGTCCACGCTGCGCAGACGAGCGAGGCCCTGGCCCCAGCCCAGCCGCTTGCGCTTGGGCGGGTCGTCCGATACCGGCGTCGCGTTTGCGTCACCCGCGACCGACCCGGCCGGTGTCGACAGCTCGCCGGTTTCGAAATCAGCCTCAGGAAGCTGCCGCGCAGGCGTCACGCCTCCGGCTGAGGCCGCCTCTGCGGGGCGCAGCAGCGCCAGGGACGGCGCCCCGCCGTCGGCTGCCGGCATCGCCAAGTCTGGCAGCACGGGGCTGGCCAGCAGCGGCGGCGCGGGCGGCAATGGCAGGTCGGTGCGGCGGCTCATGATGCCTGGTGGCAGAGAGTGGCTGGGCTGGCTCACAAGGTGGTGCGGCAGGGGCGTGTACGCCACTGGGAAGTTGCTGCTGCGGGTGTGCTGCTCCTCGGCCATCGGCCAGTGCGCTTCGAAACTGCTGCTGCCGTTGGGTAGCGGCCTATTGGCGGAAGAGTGCAGCGGGCTGACGGGGCGGGCCGCCGGATGCGAGACGGAGCGGAGTAGCGGCGGCGGCCCGGGCAGGTCGGGGGCAAGCGGCATCGCCTCCGGGGCCGACATGCGGCCGCCGAGCGGCAGGGACGCCGTCCGGCTGATGCCGCCACCGTAGCGGCCCTCTCGGGCGCCGCCGGAAGCCAGCCCGGGCTTCTGGTCCCAGCCGCTGCGGCTGAGCGGTGGCTCGCCGGGGCCGGCGAGCTCGCCGGCCTCGAAGTCGGGCGCCTCGCGGCCGGAGGAGTGCTGCCGCCGCATCGGCGGCGGCGGCAGGCGCAAAGCGCCGCCTCGCCAGCCACCGCCTTCGCGGCTGCCGGGCCCCCAGCTGTCCCAGCCGCTCGCGCGATCATTCCTTGCTGGTGGCGGAGGCGGTGGCAGCGCGCCCCGATCAAAGCTCCCGCGGACGTCGCCCTGCACATGTTGACTCTGAGTCGACTCACTACTCGCTCCGTAAGTAGGCCAGATCACGGTCATGGAAGGAGTGGCAAGAAGATCAACGCATGTGAATCACTGGGCATGACATGGCAACAGAAAGGAGGTTTGTGACTACCTGTGTGGGGCTGCTCCGGCCCCTCGGTTCCATTCCTGGCGGATATCCCGATCCACCTGATCGCACCATGGCATCTCTTAGCACTCCTTGCAGGATGCAGGCCACAAGTAGGCAGGAGGATCAGATCCATGGGAATAAGGCACTCCCAAAAGCAGGAGGATACCCTGCGCACCTAGTGGTCTTCTAGGTGGGCTGCGATATGGCGGTGGGCTTCTTCGGCTGATGAAGCCAGGCCGTCCTGGTGGCCCCCTCTCTGCATCCCTGGGAGGACCTTGCAAGTAAGGTGGCAGGTGTGGGTCGTATCTACTGCGCTTACCGACGCCAGAAAAAGGTGGAGGGCCATGATCCCTTTCAAAACCGTTGGGTGGTCCCGGCCACTCGCGTTTCTGCGCACCAAAAGACCATATTTTCCTTATAATCCGACAGACATTGAGCACAACTGAAGGCGATCGCTATCAAGCCACCGATGACAGCACGGGCTTGGTCGACGTTTCACATTGTGCAATTTGAATGAGGTTTAAAGAGGTGGCTGGTGCACCACCCGCGATTCTGATGGGCTGCTCACCTTGCCAAATCTCTCTGGCCTGTACGGCCCGCCGGGGGGAGCCTCACCTCGTTCCTGCGGCATCACGCATATTTTAAATGACGGCATGCATGTGAAAGTTTGCAAAGGATATATTGAAAGGTGCTCCTCAAATTTCTTTCAGTGGGTGACAGTCCTTCGGGAGAATCTTCACACTTTCCAGCCTCCTCTTTTCGTAAGGATCAGCACGCATAATACAGCAAAATGGAGCCCTCCTTTTAAAGTTTGAGCGCACCCAGCGACGACCGTCGTCATGTGATCCCATGCTCACGAACTCTGCTTGAAGGGTCAGGTGTCTCCAGTGTACAATCCAGATGCTCCAGTGTCCTGTTTCACCATAACCGCTGCACCTACACTGGCCCTGATCCGCTCCAGGAGCATTACCTCAGCTTGTTGAAAGAAGCTCAGACCAGAATTACGAGAACCTGGCCCGTTCTAGGAGTTTCAGGTTGGCGATTCCCCCCCTTCCCTACAGGGCCTCCCGAGCGCTTAAGCTCAACACCGCCCTGTAGAGATCACTTTGACTGTCTTCAGCTTCTCCAGCAGCTGTCAGTGGTGGTTTATGGTACTATGCAAGCGTTGTGAGGCGGTGGGGCAAAATTCCTGCTCTGAGATCCGAGGCTGCCCTTTGCCACGCTGGACATAAAGCGCACCGATTCGGCACCAGCTGGCAGTGTCACGTGATCTATAACAGAGGCAAAGTCATTGAAGCAACTTGCGGAGATTGGGGAGGAAGAGAGCCAACTGTGTCTTGCCAGGTGCATGTGAGTACTTTGCCGTGAAGTGGCAAGTGGCTCCTGGACGAACGCAGCGCTGCTGGGCCTGCCGACGTAGTTGCGCAACTTGGAAACGTCCAGTGCGAGGTGCTCACGTGGGACTAGCTCATTTCAATGGTTTAGAGGTCCTCAGAACCATGCGAGAGCCAAGCTACCTCTCTCCCGGCTGATCAGGAAGCCTCCAGTACAACGTGAGCAAGATGGAAAGGAAGAAGAAAGTGGCCTACTTCTATGATAGTGCGTTCTATGCCTCGCTGGTGACCTAGAGTATCTCCGGAATTTTCCTGTATACATCTTATCAATGGTAGACGCTCAACTGTTGGATCCCAGCTTCTGCGGTGCAATGAACTGACTGTGGCCAGTCTTACCTCGTCTGACCTTACGTTCCTGCCGTTGTGCAGGCGAATTCGGCGAGATGTACTATGGGGCCAACCACCCCATGAAACCTCACCGGCTGTGCATGACACACCACCTCGTGCTTGCCTATGATCTGCACAAACGGCTGGAGGTCTATGTGCGCCCCAACTTCACCCCTTGTAGACGAAACCTATCCTCGACTCCTGCAGCAAGTGCATTTTCCAAGCACATATGGTGATCACTGATGCCAATCCTGCGTTTCAGCAGCAAGGCAGGGGCATTTGGCCAGTCCAAGTTTGAGTAAGATGTTGCAGCCTCCAATCTGTTCTTGAGCGATCTTGTGACATGCAGCGGCCGCGCATGGCATACCCGATGGAGCTGATGCAGTTCCACAGCGAGGACTATGTGAACTTCCTCGCGAGGGTGACCCCAGACAACCAGGAGGAGATGCATCAGCAGCTTGTGCAGGCACGCTCTTAAAGTCCTTACAGTCATAGGTGTGATGAAGACTGGACTGTTCCGGACTGCTCTTTCAAGTTGATAGATGAGCGGGCCGATTATTACGCATGACCCTCTCGGGCCACGTAAGTACGGGGGAGAAGGGGGAAAAGGGGAGAGGGGATGCAGAGTACCAGGTTCCTGCGAGCTTTGAGTCTGCAAGCTTAAGGCGGTGTCTGGATCCATGGCAGCAGTGCTGTCCCTGCTGCATATACTTGGGTCATTCTAAGACCCCTGCAACAACTGCACCTTCAGCAGTACAAGAATGAGACTTGTAAGGCTTGCCAAACCCCATTTCTGTCATTCTAAGTTCATCCTCGTGTGAGCTTACACCCAACGAGGTCTTCCATCTCATTCAGTTCAATCAATTCCTGGACAAGGACTGCACGTTGTTTGATGGGCTGTCGGGTGCAATTTGAGCCAAAAATAGGGGTATCGACTATGTTGTGTATCGGTTACCCACAGCCAACAATGTGTGTCGCCTGATGCAGTTCAACCTGGGCGAGGACTGCCCTGTGTTCGATGGGCTGTACGACTTCTGCCGGCGCTATGCTGGTGCGAGTGTGGAGGGCGCTGTGAAGCTAAACCAAGAGCTGGCAGACATCGCCATCAACTGGAGCGGCGGACTGCACCACGCCAAGAAGGCCGAGGCTTCAGGTCCGCGCAGAACACTCCGATTAGACGCACACCCATACACCTGAAGCTTCCTTTATCTCCTGCAAGCCTTGAATCTGATAAGTTGCATCAGCAAAGAAGGCCAAGGCCTTTGGTGCGTGCTTGAGACATACTCATACTGTCGTCTCTTACCTTGCAGTACCATTAGTTTCATGTGATGAGAACTCCATCCATGCCAGCTGAACGTTGTTCAGCGCAAGCCCCCGCTTGCCTGCTTGCCCGGCATCCTTTCTTAGCACAACTCAACAGAAAGGCCCATGCGTCGACTTCAGTTGCTTTTATTGGGTGGAGAATGCTGCACATACATGTCGTATGTGGTGTAGTTCGTGCATTTGCATCTCAATGCATGGTGAAGGAAGCTCTCTGTTAGAAATCTGCAGCGGTTGCTGAAGATGTTATTATGGCACCACTTATTGAGAGTGATGGCGCAACCTCTCGCAGGGTTCTGCTATGTGAATGACCTGGTGCTGGGCATTTTGGAGCTGCTGAAATACCATGCGCGCGTGCTGTACGTGGACATTGACATCCACCATGGCGACGGCGTGGAGGAAGCATTCTACCTCACAGACAGGTGAGCACGCCTGCGCAGAGGATGCAATCTCATCATAACCTAGTGATTCTATCACACGCTTTCCTGCCAGAGGCAAGGTGCGCCTGCAGACAATCTGCATGTAAAGATTGCCACATATCCTACCCCTTGATGGACACGCCAGACCCAAACAAGACGCCATCAATCATGGGCACAGTGCTCAGTGTTTATACCCGCTTCCCGCCAGTTGGGGCCTCTCTCATCATTAGAAGGCGTGATCCTTTCAATTTAGTCCGTTGATATTTTACGCAATTGCTAGCTTTCCTAGCTGTCTGTGGGCAGCAACTGGGGGTCAAGTCGGGTGGTGCCTGAGAGATGAGGCTTACCCCAACAGTTAAAGCAGGCAATCATGCTTCAATTGCCCTCATGAGAACGGTAGCAAATGGCGCCTGCAACGAGTTTCATGCACTGATTCAAACAGGCCAAGACATGCAATGCAACCAGCGACTTCATGGCTGTGGCAAGGGTAGATGCACGCCACATGCAATCCTGATCATGATTGGGTGGTTGGTCATTGCATGCATGCATGCAGGGTGCTGACGGTCAGCTTCCACAAGTACGGCAACTACTTCTTCCCGGGTACGGGCGACCTGAAGGACATCGGAGAGCGGCATGGAAAGTTCTACTCGATAAATGTTCCCATGAAGGACGGCACCGACGATGCCACATTCCACCGCCTCTTCAAGCCCATCATGGCCAAGGTCATGGAGGTCTTCAGCCCTGGAGCGGTCGTGCTGCAGTGCGGTGCGAACATTGCCTGCCGTATTACTTGTGCTCAGTCACTGCTGCTGGCTGTAGAGCACTCGTGGCATGCTCCTTCTGACAGGATGTGCTGGGTGCGGTGAGGCACTGCTTGCAGACATCTGCGCTGGCTGGTTGTTTTCAGTCTTCCAATTCAGTGGTCCAAATTAGGGATTCGCGTTGTTGGTGTCCTGACTGCCATGTTCACAGCATCACAACGCCACAGGCATGGCGTGAAGCTGTGGCGCATGTGACAACGGATAGAGATTGGTATAATATCTTTTCTCAGTTTTGTGTGATGGACCTGCTTGAACCCTCTGCTCACTGGGTGAAAATAGCACAGGACAGCGGCACTGAGTATTGCAGAAGTTTACCAGTTTGAGAAGAGGAGCAAGTTTGGCTGATATCCTCAGCAATTGTGTCATGTGGATATGGATTGACATGTGTGCATATGCTGCAGGCGCGGATTCTCTGGCGGCTGACCGGCTTGGTTGCTTCAATTTGAGCCTGGAGGGTCATGCAGAAGCTGTGCGCTTCATGAAGAAGTTCAACGTGCCCATGCTTGTCACAGGAGGTAATTAACCCCGCGCTTCCACTTAAAATCCACTCCAGAGCTTTTGCAATCTCCCACATGCTTTCTTTGCATGAGGTCTTGCGTAAATGTGCGTTCCCAGCAGATTTCTCCCCTCTGACTAGATTTCAGGAATATTATGATGACATGCAAGATGCAAGCCATCAGCCATGTCTTATTTGCAAAGCACAGCTGTCAGTGCTTCAAGGACAATTGAACCTGCCAGTGCAAGGCAGTCTGCCAGCATTAGCGCACAAATTTGGAGCATGTGAGTTAAGGTGCATATTGTGCTTGCATACAGGTGGCGGCTATACAAAGAACAATGTCTCCCGGTGCTGGACAGCTGAAACTGCAGTCCTCGTGGACCAGAATATTGCAGACGACCTGCCTCCCAACGATTACTACGAGTACTACGCACCTGACTACAGGTGACCAATTGCCCTGTCACACTTTTGCACAGTACCCACAGGGCTCACATGCCGTGTGGTCTTACCTCTCTCCCCCGCTGATATATTTTATTGCACCTTTACAACTGCTTTAGAACCTGCTGTGATCACATGTATTCTGGTGTGTGCAGCATCCTTGCATGTGGACTGACGCTCAAAGAGCACACAGTGTTTCTTGGTCTCCAAAGGCTTGCATGTCCTGGCTTTCTGTCGGGATGATTCTGACAATGCGCTGTGCTCGAGATGACAAGGGTAGATACTTTCTGCAGGCTTCATGTGACCCCTCACCGGCACATGGACAACAACAATGCAAAGCCGGACATCGAGCGCATCAAGAGGGAAGTGCTCGAGAACCTGCGCGAGCTGGCGCACACCCCCAGTGAGTCACCCTCACCTCACCGCTGACCTGGCCAGCTGCCGGCGTGCCATCACCACCATCTGTCCTATCTCACCTCTTGTTCTGCCTTTCTCGTTCTAGGCAATCATGCTGTCCCTGAGTACAGCTGTATGGCAACTGGATACTCCTTGCCAAGGCAATCATGCTGTCCTGCAGTCAGGAGGCATTTGCAATATGGAAGATTGTTCTCTTGTACATCAGTGCTGATTGCTGTCTGCATTGTCTGCAGGGCATTGTCTGCATTGTGCGGGTATGCAGAAAGAAGTGCAGGCAATCAGGATCGACTTGAACAAGGACATGAAGCACCACCAGAAGGACCATCAAGTGGACCTTCATGTACTTATTCAAGTCGATCTTGATTGCCTGCACTTCTTTCTGCATATCCAACAAAGTCTGTGAAGCATTAATTTATCGTTCACAAGAGCCTGTTGAAGTCCTAACACGGCATGAGTTCTTGTTCCCCTGTATGGTATTTTCTTACCATGCTGTGGCTGTGTGTGTGCGCAGGCGTGCAGATGCATGAGGCGCCGCCAGACACATATGTGCCGGAGTATGACATAGAGGAGGATGAGAACGCTGATGTACGTCTGGGGAAGTATGCATGCGACCACCTCGTTGTGCGAGAAACAGAATACTACGAAGATGACAGGGACCACTTCGGCGACTGAGGATGCTTAATTCATATTCATCGACCATCAGTGGCGCTGGCATTTTTGTATGCAGAGAATACTATTCTAGTAGTCTCTTAAAACAGGGTGTTTGGGCTTCAGATTTATTGCGATCGGGGGACTGCTTGTGAGTGCTGCAAACCCTCCTGTGAACGGATTTGCATATAATGTAACTCATGTTCGAATTTTTTTTGCTTGCCTGAAGCTTGCCATGGTGCCATATGTGGGTGGCCACAGTGGTTGTTCCTTTCCAAGTTTGAAGGCAACGTTTGCTATTGGATGTACCACACTTGACGATCTGGACTACTGCTGGCCCAAAAATTGGAGCAGGTGGCACTGGGATCAGCTTTTTCTTGTCCCACCTGGCACTCAATGCTGGCACAGGGACACCTTTCTCCAAAGCTGCCACGTGGGGATCATGTGATAGTATCGCAGTGATACCGCGGCGTGACAAATCAATTCAGGTTTCACCGAGTTCTGTCAGAACATTGATATTTCGGACATGCTAGTCGCTTCCGTGGGTGCGCAAAGGACAACCTGTCCGATCACGAACCCGATAGACTTCCCATATCCTGGTCAGAAGTAGTGCTGAACAGAGATCGACGTCAGTGGTGTTGAACAAGACAGCGTCTTCCTGGCGTACATTGAGTCTTAAAGATTGCCTTCATCTTTTCAAAAAGTCGAACTTACTGCTGATCGCTGTATCAAGCACAACAGGACACCGTACTGTAAAACCCTAAGCGCCTTCAGGAATGCAACACTGCAAGGCCCCTGCTCTACAACAAAGTAGCCCACCGGGCGCTTACTGCAGATTGAAATTTCTACGTAAGCCTTTGCATGCCTGTCCTTGCCTCAGCAAAGCATCCAAAACAGGGAGCTCATGTAGATCACAGCGCGCCAGATGTGCAACACTTGCAGCAGCTGCCTCTGTCGAGCAGGTAACAGTCAGACAAAATGGGATTCTGTGATAAGGATGTAAGACATCTTGTTGCTGTGCTGATGCATTGCTCTTGTGGTACTGTTGGGGCGAGATCCCCGATGGGGAATTCTGCTTAGTCTTGCCTCTGTTGCAACGCAGACAGAAGCACCAAGCTGGGGCCCAACAACGGAGGTCTGGTCAAAGCACGCAAAGCTCAGCTATGACACCTTGCAGGCTCGCTTCAAGGCTGCAGACCTTGATGGGTTAGTAACACTTTGCTGTCGCCATCAACATCATCTGCAATTCTAGGCAGGCAGCACTACAGAAGAGCTTCAAAGTACTGACATGCAAGCTGTGTTGGCAGGAATGGAGTGATTGATCGCGAAGAGCTGAGAGCACTGCTGGAAAGCACAGACAGCGGTGCTCAATACTCCATCACTGTGAGATATCACTCCCTCCTCCTGCCTTTGGAGCACACTAGCTCACCTGGTCTAGTATAAGATCAATGGGGTTTCCTTGTCATCAACCATCAGCAAGAATTCTGTCTGATGCCTAGGGTCAAGCCATCTGTGTGTAGTATCACTATGTGCTTGTGATGAACATGTGCATGCGCATGCAGCGGTGGCTGGAGGATGATGACTTGGACCGGATCATGCAGAACTACGATGCAAACAATGACGGTGAGCTCTTGCTCTCGAGACTTTCCCCTCCAAGACTAATCCTGTGTATTTGTACAACTGAGATGTCACATGCATGCCTTCCGCGCAAGAGGAGTTTATGAGTATCCTGTTGGTGAATGCTTCACAGGAGTCATCCAGTTTGAGGAGTTCAGCAAGCTGGTGAGCACCACTGAATGCCCAAAAGGATCTTCCCAGTGTTGTGATCTTGCTCAATTCATCACTGTTGCATTGCAGCCACTAGAGTTGCTTCCATGGATTGAGCAGAAGCATTCTGGTGAAAATTCAGCTATCCAGTCACGGTTTCCGAGTATTTTAGTTTTCAGGGATGCTGTTGCTGCTCACAGGCCCAGGACAACATCCTCTTCACTGGCAAGATAGAGGAGTATGAGGCAGCCTTCAAGCTTGTTGACACTGAGGGAAAAGGTGCTCCCTCTTTCCCTTTCTCCTAAGATAGCATATCAACTCTGCCAAAGCTCTGCCATGCAGACATTCTGCGAGTGGCTGATGGTGACATTAGTGTCAACACTAATGGCCCAAGCTTAAGCCATTGTGATGCTGCTGGCAGAGTGACAGGGGCTCGCCTTGTGATGACACCTCAGACAGTCATGTGCTGTCTCCTGCGTGCAGGCTCTGTCAATGCCTCTCAGCTGGCGTCGCTGTTCCAAAGCCTGGGACACCCACTCCCCTATGACAAGCTCACAAAGATCATGTCAGAGTACAACATCTCCAACAAAGGTGTGGTGTCCCACGTGTGGGATCCAATACATCATAATAATCCCAATTCCTACCCTCCTGCAGTTGTGTTTGCATGTTAATGATGCACAGAGGTGGCCATGTAGTCCGCACACGAGCATCACATGAGAACACATCGGGAGAATATTCTGATGGTGCTGTCAGAATAGGTATCGTTAGAAAGGACAGAGAATGTGTGCCGTGTGAGCAAGGGGGGATTTTGCACCCGGCAGCATGCCCCGTTTTCACGATCTTTCGGATCTTTTTCTATGGGTCCATGCACATGTCTGGCCTCATTACTAATGAGCAACATGGCTCTGAAAATGAGTGGTGCATGTCTGATGGGGCGACGCTTTTGTCTGGTCTGATCAATCATGTGGTCGCAAATGAGCTCAATGTTTGCATGCATGCGATGGTGCAGGACAGGTCACGTTCCCGACCATGATGAAGATGTTCCGCAATGAGCTGCTGGACCTGAAAGAGATCCTGGAGTACATCAAGATGCAGCCCTCCGAGGACGCCACTTCTAGCACGGTATGGCCTGCCAAGCTGTTTGGCACGACTGGTTACTTGACATTTGTATGTGCAACAAGTTGTGCTACAGTAGCCTGAGGCAAAGCACCCAGATGACTCAGCTGGTGCGAACCACAGGAGTAGACTCGTGCAGCTGCAGTGTCTGCAATGTTTGTAGAGAATGCTCTCCGTCATGCTTGATTTCAAAGCGAGGCAGCCCTTTCTGCCTTCCTGGCGCTCGCACTGCCTTGCATCCAATGTACAGATTTTGCGCTCTGAAGTAGTCTGTGCGAATGGGGATGCATACAGAACGTATTGTGCACTCCATCTTCACTCAAACGCACAGTTTTGCTGCAAGACAATGAAGGCGTGGGCGCGCATGCATGCAGGACACGGGGCCCAAGATGCACCCGGGCGAGGTGGTGGAGATAGAGTCGGAGGAGGAATTGGATGCACTGCTGAGCGAGGACAAGGAATCGCTGACTGTGCTGCTGGCCTCTCTAACTTGGTGCCGCCCCTGCAAGACCCTCGCCAAACCTCTGCAGGTGCAGACCAACAAGGGACTTGGCCTTAAACAAGAGTAGACCAACTGATACATACCTCCTTGTGCCTGGGGGCTCACGCCGGGCTTGTGAGGGTGACTGGATCTAATTGCAACCCCTTGCAAAACGGACTCGGTCTCGTTGCATGTCCTCTGCTCGAAGCTACCAGCAAAAGTTGTCCAGCGATCCCATAAGTCAATCACCTGAGTCTAGAGCCGTGTTTGCTGAACATCCTTGCATGCGCATGCCATGCAAAATAGAGGCATGCAAACTCCTTTTGTGCTTGTCAAAGAGAGCAAGCCACATAATGTGCATTGTTTTGGCGCAGACTCTGGCGCAGGCGTACCGTGAGGTGGGCTTTGTGAAAATGTACGGCAACGCCAGCGAAGCCGCCAAGCACCTGTTCAAGGACCGGCTCAAGGCGCGCGTCACGCCCACCTTCTACTTCTTCCGCAACGGTGCGCGCACCCTTTCACCACCCCTGTATTAGGGTAGATAAACTGCATCAGCCATTTGCCGGTGTCTTCCTGCCCGGCTGCATGCCGCCTCCAATGCAAGCAGATCCCAAATGCACGAGCTTGTGGGTTGACAGCAACTCGATCCCTTCACGCTAGAGTGCGTGAGAAAGCAGCGCTGTTGCATCTGTCGGAGGGAGATGCCTTGCGTAAAATAATTGTGATGCTGGTGAGCACAGCTGCAACAGACTTTCTAGTGGAAAAAAATATATATGCTGCCCCTCTTGCTGGCAGTCATTGAGGCGAGCCCTTGACGCTTGAAGTACACTCGGCCTTTTCTCCTTGCTGTGGGACCAGGGGACTTTGCACTATTGCACTATGCTAGCTAATTCCCGCATTCACAGGGTAGGCCCACTCACAAGCTCAGCAAGTGGAAACAGTCATCAAAGCTGCAGGACGATCAAACAATTGCACAGTCCGTCAGTAATCCCTTGGCAAGATTGCCAGCCAGACGAGGCGATGTGGGCAGTCAGAAGCATGCAGCGAAGTGGGGACAGGGTGCAGGGTGTGACACAAAAGCAGCACAGGTGGTCTCAGCGGAATCAGTAGTGCGAGCAATGAGGACTCCGGACATATTTGGGTCTCCTGTGGGAACTAAAAATTGCTCCGGCGCAGGCGAGCTGCTGCACACGCACACGGGAGCCAACAAGAACAAGCTGGAATACTATATGCGCCAGTGCCTCAAGCCCAAAGAGCGGCCGCCCAATGAGCTGTTCCCAATAACCACCCTGGGCGCAGGGGGCCCTCGCTGAAACTTCATACGAGGCTCATGGCCTGATTCATGCAAAGTCTGTTTTCTATCCCATAGACGAGTCGTGTGCTACTGGCAGGCTTATGCCATGCAGGGCTGCTCTTCACCATTTCTTCGTGGAAGTGAGAATTTGACGAATGATTGTGCCTCTTGCAAAAGTGGGACAGAGTTGACAGCAAACTTATACATTTCTTGCTAGGATCATCATCGAGCGGACAAGACATTGGTGAAGCACAGTGGAGAAGTACAAGGAATCACCTGGAAGCAAGAGAGCTGCCCAACGTTCTACTCTGTGCCTTGATTGACTTCTGTAATAGTATTACTTTAATAATGGTGACCTCACGCTGAGATCCGGTGATAGCTTCTTAATGACAAGGCAGTAGACTGCGATGTGAGCACACTGTAACGACTGGGTGTCACTGGCCATGAATATGTCGAGATTGAGGAGGAATTGTCCTTATGGCAAAAGTGGCACAACTGGCGGAACTTTCTTTATGCTGGCTGTAAATGTTGCATGACCGGAAGTCCGACACATTAATAATGGGCCTAACATTGCCTGACACCTGCCCTCAACACCTATTTTGGCTCGTTTGTATCTGGCCGAAGATCCGCCTCGGAGCCCATCCTTGCGTAGCGTATCCCGCACCGTGCCTTCCTACATCAACCTCTGGAGGAGATAAATCTGACAGCTCCGAAGGACATCGACCTAGAGAAGTCTGAACGGGTATTTACAAGTTTAGAAAGTTCCTAGCAGGAGTCGGGCCGACCATCGCACGTGAAGGTTGTGTTCGCCGCTCCTAGTATCAGCGATCGCCTGACATCTGGCAGCCGACCCACAACTGGCTCTGAGTAAGAGATCTCTAAGCATCTAAAGCGCGTTCTTCTGCAGTTAGAAAGTAGAAGTCGGAGTCTTGGTGTCGTCGCTGCGTCCGAGCTGCCGCGATGGGACTCGCATTGCCCAGAGCGTCTGTGTTTCTGGCTACCCTCGCCGTCACGGCTGCGTTGTTTTCTGGTGCGCTCTCATTAGTCATTTTTTCGACATCTCGTTGAATGGGTTTGTTGCGCTGGTACGCGAGCTTGACGCTGTGGTGGGACGCTGCAAGCCGCAATAGGTGTAAGCCCCAATATGATCGGTGACTAGGATATCGGCTGTAGCGTTCCTTCAGTCTTTATGCCACAGTTCTCGACGCATGAAGGAAAAAGACAATGAAGGATCAATCTAGCCGCTGATCGGTCATCTCGGAACCACCTTGTAGTTAATCGTGAGGAGTGATCGCACTCCCATGATCACCGTGATACTCGTTATTTGTGACCACCTCACAATGATCATTACCTAGTCATAGACTTTTCAAGTCACTTGGAGTCATTTTCTGTTTGCTTGAGAATACATGGGCTTTTTGGGAAGACAGGTGGCAAGCACTAAACAGCATCGAGTATTGTTCTCGAGTTGTCTTTCCCTGCAAAATGTGACGCAGTGCCGGTTCAAATTGCCCACCATCTCTACAATTCGAATGCTTCCAATCGGTGGCACCAGTGGCTGAGGATGCTTTCTCAACTGACATACAGGAGCTCAGGGATTTATCAGGGTGCAGAATGGTGTCTTCGTGGACGATCAGTGTAAGGAGTTCACCTTCAGCGGCTACAACACATGGCAGGCACGCACTCAACACTTCTGCTGCTGACATTTGTGCGGGTCTTAGTGCGGAGAGCCAAACTTGAGAGGAACCAGCCACAATGAGGTTGACCATACAACAATTTCACAGCAAGTTGACATCTTTTCCATCCTCAAAGGATGGCAGTGTGGGCTGTGTGCCTTGCAAGCTGCCAAAATTGAATTCGCGTGATCGAATGTGCTGCAATCATTGAGAAGCCTCTTGTGTGTGTACAGCCAATCGAGTCGGCCTTGAACCTGTGCTGCGGAGGATACGAAGCCCTTGTTGGCCAGTTCAAGGAAGCAGGTACCTTCCTTCCGCTGAAAGACACGTTTTTAGCCAGACAACCGCCCTGCTTGCCCTGGTAAACGTGCTACATGGCAGTAGATAGGAGGTAGGACGGCTGGCAAATGTAAGTAATGACTGAGGCTGACTGGGGACTTTGTTTGCTGCTGCAGCACGCCAGAACTTCACAGTGGTGCGCATGTTTGGGTTCCCCGTGCAGAGGGGCTTCAACCTGCAGACAGCTGCCGGCGTGTACAATGAACAGGTGTGCATCTTCACCAATCCAGGCTCCCCCAGGCTCCAAAATCACATGATGCGAAATGTGCCCCAAGTGAAATGAACACTCCAGGATGTCGTTGCTAGACTGCCATCCTGTCATGCATGGAGGCATAGCTCTCTGCTACCTATAATTGTCATCCTAGCTTGTCATCAAGCTTGCATCAGTGCCTAGGCTTGGGTGTGGAAGCTCAGAGCAGCACAGGTGCACCGCTTGCTCTATGAAGCAACTCTGTCCATCTTTACTGTAGTGTGAGCAGACTGTGATTTACTTTTTACTGCAGGCATTCAAGGGCATGGACACCGTGATTGCCGAGGCAGCGCGCAACAATGTGAAGCTGGTGATCGCGCTCATGAACAACTGGAACTACAACCCCCTGCAGACCGACTGGAAGTGCGCCCCTCCCCGATCACATAATCGTTACTCACTTCTTCAGCTAAAAGATGCAGAATCTCCCTGCTGCCCTGCCGTCCTGCCGAGACACGTTCTATTTGCTGCAAACGAAGCAATTGGTTTGAGCACTTTGCAGGCTCCCAAACTACTTTCCGGTGATACCTTTTGCTAGGGCACAACGTTCTGGTGCCTTCAGGAAATGTATCCTAGTGCTATGCAAAGCCATGCACAGGATCTGCATTGCTTCCCGCCGCAGGGAAAATCTCAGGTTTGCATGCGTGTGCTTTTGCTGACGTGGCGCATGGCACATGCGCGCAGGTGCTCGTACACGAACTGGACCACGACGGCTCTTGGCTGCGACGACTTCTACACAGACCCCAACTCCATAAAGCTGTACAAGAACCACGTTAAGACGATGCTGACACGCGTCAACACTGTTACGGGCCTCGAGTATGGCAGCGACCCCACCATCATGGGTGAGTTGGCTGTACTTCCTTTTAAATTCAAAATTCAAGTCACACTTTCCTGAAGGAATGAGGAAACCCCACAATCATGGGTGAGTCTGCTGTGGTCAACCTCTAAGAAAAAATCAAATGACACTTCACTGAAGGTATGACTTTGAAGATGACAAGGCAGCTGGCAGTGGAACAAAACGTGAGCACGTCAATCACACACTTGTCTGGGTCTCTTTGAGTGTTGTTGAGCGCAAGAAATGCGTGCATGCGGGCTTTGGAGGCTCATTGCAACATATCCAGCTCGCTACCGTGCTGTCACTCTCTCAGCCAGAGATTCATTCAGACGATGGCAGCAAAGCCTGACATGCATCACCTGACATGCATTACAGGACCCCAGCATGCAGCTCTGTGTGAACTTGTCAAAATACAAAGTTGCAACGACAGTTCAAGAAGCTAAGTGCACCATTCACTCGACCCCTGAAATATGCAATCATTGATCGCTGACATGCGTGTTTGTGTGCGCGCGTGCAGCGTGGAACCTGATGAACGAGCCGCGCAATGAGAAGCCGAACGGAGCCCAGGAGATCCAGAGCTGGATCACGGAGGTGGCCCCCTACGTGAAGAGCCTGGCGCCCAACCAGCTGGTGACCGTGGGAGAGGACGGCTTCTACCAGCCTGCCACCTGCCAGGCCAACCAGTGCGCAATCTGCCATGAGCTGTCTCGACCTTATATATCTTGCTTTTTTTAGGACGCAGCTCTTTTTTGTCAAATGCAGTTTGTTACCGGGGGCCCATGGCCATCTTCTGAGCGTCCTTTTGCCCATCTTCTGCTTGGCAGGATGAGTGGCAGCATGCATGCTGGCACTTGTGAAGGTCCTGCCTGGACAGTCAGTCTTTGTCGGCATATATCATAGGCACGGCAGAAGATGCAGCACAAGCTCGATGCGCTCAATGTAGAATCACCAGCACACATGATCATAGTCACAGATTACATGATGCTTAGTCGCTGATGATGTCTGCATCATGCGCAGGGCCAACCCGGTGGCGACCACCAACGGCGGGCCCGGCGGCGCGTGGCCCGTAGCTACGGGCAACGACTACCTGCCCAACCACATGGCGGACGGAATCGACTATGCTTCCATTCACATGTGGCCCGACAACTGGGGCCGCACCGACAAGGCCTTTGGAACAACCTGGCTCGCCGCCCACATCGCCGACACCAAGTACCTCGGCAAGCCTCTCGTGCTCGAGGAGTTCGGCAAGGCTGTTGGTGCGCGCCCCCGCCCATGCCCCTTGTTCTGGGGAACTCCGACAGCTCTGAAACTACCCCTGCGCATCGGCCTGGCCGCTCACTTCCACAAGATATATGTTGCTGATATCTCCAAGAAGGTGTTTTGGATCATTGAGTTTCTCTAAGGGACATCAGAAGGGAGACAGGAGACAGATGGGTTGGGATTTTTGGCTTTTGAGAATCCTGGCATTGTGAAAGGGAGAGCCAAATCGTAGCTCATCACAGGCTGCCTCTGCTGTGCTTGCTTTGGTTGCCGCACTAGTAGAAGGCCACGAGCACTGCTTTGAGGAGACTATTGTGCGCACATTGGCGAATGGAGTTTCATTGTGCATTGGTAATTTGTTTTGTCACTTGCAGCCTTGTCTGTGTGTTTGATTCTTGTACAGGCACTGACGGTAAGTTTTGCTGCTGATTCCCCTTTCTGCTGCACGTGTTCTAGGCAGGCTAACAAGACAGATTTTGACAGTGTATTCTGGTCCCCCTCGCAGGCGGCTACCTGCCCATTGACAAGCAGGAGGGCCCAGAGGCGCAGTACGCATACTACAAGCAGACCTACGACGCGGCGCAGGCCTCTCTGCAGGCAAATACCGGCCTCAAGGGCATCATGTTCTGGCGCTGGGCTGGCGTCGACCCTACTGCCAAGCTGGCCGACTTCGACGAGGCCGCCACCATCGGTGGGCGCCAAATATCTCCCTTGTATTTGCTTTTTCAGTGGCCCTGTTGTGAATTTCTGTATGTTCTAGCAGAGAGGGCGTCAAGAGCTGTGCTGGGATCTGCCTCCTTTTTAAAATGCGGCGCAAAGATTGAAGCCATGTGTTGGATGATGCTCTGATATATTTTGTCCTATTGCAACTGTGGCAGGAAATAAGTGCAAGTGATATATTGCTGCTATAAAAGTGTTAAATTTCAACGGTAAGAACGTGCAGCTCCTTGCTGCAACTGTCCAGCAAGCTGCCTCTTTTGTGCTGTGCAGCCTCCAACAGCAGCGTGTTCACTGAGATCATCCAACCCTTCACGTCCGCGCTCGCGCGCAAGAACGCCGACCCGACCCGCGCGGCCGTAACGGGCTGCACGCCCGTTACGGGCGCCCCCACCACCACCACCGCCAAGACGGCCGCCTCCGCGGCGCTGCCGCCCTCTACCGCGGTCCCCCCGACTTCAGGCGCCACCGCTGCCGGATCCGGCGCCACCGCTACCGGTGCAGCGGCCGGCGGCCGGCGGCTCATGCAGGGCACCGCCCCGGTGCGAATTCTGGCCTCTGTGATTTTGAATTCAAATACAAATCTGGAGTTCTTCCGCCTCTGCAAGCTCTGTGTGGCTGGCATTGAGGTGTGAGGGGTGAGGGGTGACAGTTTGACCTGGATGGATGGTTTCATTAAAGCCTCTTGTGATGGGGTTTTATCAGTGCGACTTTGTGTCAGTGGGACCTCCTACCCTTACTTCAATCATTGGTCAATGGTTTAATGTTCTCTTTCAGCCACTTGGCCTGAGCAGCTCACTGCTTCTGATTCTGCATGCAACGAGTTGGAGAGGATGGACCTGCAAGGGGAAAGACAAGCGTTCGTGCAGCACAGATGAGATCATGTCAACAGTACTCAATGGTAGCGCTTGTTTGCTGAGGGTCTTCTTTTCTGGTGCAGGCCCCTGCAGCGGTCGGCGCAGTGTCTCAGAACTTTGTTGGCAAGTCCACGTTCACCACGCCAGCTGGCATAACTGCTGCCAACATTAACAGCAAGGTCACTTGCTGAAAGAGTCCAATCATTTGATGATTTACACCTGTTGATCTAAATTGTCAGAGGACTGAAGACAGTCATAAAATCAATAAGAACCTGAGACGGAGTCGATGTTGCGGAGTCAAAAGCACTGGTCTTGGAAAGATAGCATGCATGATGTAGCCTGTAGTCTCAATGTAGTCTGTTCCACGCATGTGTCATCAAGGAGAGTCCAGCATTAGACTGCAGGAGTGTCTATCCGCGATGCCAGTCCAGTACTGTGAAAATTGACCGTCTGAGACCATCAGTGACTGCATTGTGATCAGTGAATGCAGTGGACACCCTGACTGGAATGTTCATTGAGATATTTGAAGCAATTTCCTGTGAAGGAGATTCCGGTGATGGAATAGACATGTCTGGAAAGGAAAGTCCAAAAAGTAAAAGAAAATTCTGCACATTTCTTGGCCCCGCCCTGTGTTGGAGTGAGATGCGTATCTCTTTGGAGCATACTCTCCATTTTCTTCCCGTCCTCAGCATTTTCATTTAGTTCAATTTGGAAAAAGAGTGCCTAAGAAATTGCCAGACGTAGAGACTAGCAAGCAGGACAGGCTCAGCAGCAAGACAGAGACTAAGTGACCAGGCGATCCGCGGGAAGTTCACTTGTCAAGCGGATGTCGGCAACATGGCTTGCCCTCAAATTAGATGGAAATGTTTTGTTGGCTTCATAGCTGCTTATTTCCTCCTTCTCAGTCCGTCCAAGGCAGGTGCGAAGGAGGTCCTATACCTCAAGATTTGCTGATCTGGGTGAAGGCAAACTCAACTTGGTGCAATTTCTCGTCCAATATCGCCTTATATGGCTTTAATAATGTTACTGCAGTAGATATCATTTGCAACAAGGTTTCCAAAAACTTCTCCTGGCAATTGGCACGGTTGAGACATGTTCTGTGCGCTTCCCAGCTTCGGCCAGCTTTATCCGGGTGCAGAGTGGAGTCTTCGTGGATGCCGACTGCAAGGAGTTCAAATTTAGCGGCTACAATGCCTGGCAGGTGCGATTCTTCCTATAATGCCAAGCTACCAAGTACTTCACCAGACATCGCAACCACACAGCGAGCCTGGACTCTTAAGTGTTCGTGTGCAGATCATCGAAGCTGCCCTGGATCTCTGCTGCGGAGGGCGTGCAGCTCTTGTCAGGCAATTCCAGGAAGCTGGTAAGGACCCCACAGGGGAGTGCTTTAGAGTGTCCTTGCATTTTCATTGCAGTTTGAAGGGCACAGTGATGACACTTGAATTGACAGAGATCAGTGGTACTGTCCCAAGGCTGACTGATCCTTTCATATCTGTGGTGCAGCCAGGAACAATCTCACAGTAGTGCGCATGTTTGGCTTCCCCGTGCAAGAGGGCTTCAACCTGCAGACAGCGCCGGGCGTCTACAATGAGGAGGCCTTTCGCGGCATGGACATAGTGATATCCGAGGCTGCAAAGCAGAAGCTGCGGTTGGTCATTGCCTTTGCCAACAACTGGGCCTACAATGACCTCCAGACCGACTGGAAGTGAGTGATTCCACCCAAGCATAGCTGCTGAGCAACTTCCCAAGTGGCTGCTGTGCACTAGGTTGGTGAAGAATTGCATGCAGCACAACATGGGGATGCACGCAACACATTGACTGGATGCACTATGTTCGAGAACAGCAAAGCAGCTCTACTTGCCTTACTGGCAATTGCAGCGCCTTGCATGTCATGCATGCATGCATGCTGTCTTGCTTCCACCTTGCTGCTGTCCAGGAGAACATGCAGATGAAAAACTTGACTTGCTTTTGAGATCCCTGGTCCTTGCTCTTGTGCCAAGGGGATCTATATATTGCTGATGCAGATGATCCCCCTGGCTGTGCCTACGATGGGAAATCAAAAGCGAGGGTGACTTTTCATGCATGCAGGTGCGCGTACACTAACTGGACGGCCACAGCCAAGGACTGCAATGACTTCTACACAGACGTCAACGCCATCAAGCTGTACAAGCGGCATGTGAAGACAGTGCTCAAGCGCGTCAACACTGTCAGTGGCATCTCCTATGCCAACGACCCCACCATTTTAGGCAAGCCTCTCGCGCCGTCTTCATGATCTGATCACCTGTCAGAAACCGATTGTATCCTCAACAGAGGGCCACCATCTACTGTGACAGACCTATCACTTGGCTGCAGCTGGCAGTCTGACCAACAGGGTACCTCGTTGTTCAGTAGTGAGAGCACCCAGTGAATTCATGCAGTCCACTCCCTTTCGGCGCATGTCAATCTTTTGCAGCTGTAAGTGGGCAGATCACATTCACAATGGTAAGTCAGCCAGCTTCCTGTTTGGGTCCTTCTCTTCAGATTGACATACGGCCTTTATCGCTCTTTCTCGCAAGCATTGCATGGCAAAGTGAGGGCATGAACACTGAATCATTGCATGCTGGAGCAATGTCTTGTGGGCATTGCTCTCCTGCCATTGGCCTCCGACTGATGAATGGACATGGCGCCACCACATCAATGATTGATAAGTTGGTGTGTGGTGCAGCCTGGAACCTTATGAACGAGCCGCGCAACGAGCACAAGATGGGCGCAGCGGAGCTGCAGAGCTGGATCAAGAAGGTTGCGCCGTTTGTGAAGCGGCAGGCGCCGAACCAGCTGCTCACTGTGGGCACCGAGGGATTCTACCAGGCCTCCAATTGCGCTGCCAGCCAGTGAGGCATTCCCACTCATGTCCTTGCACTTACAGTCTCACATGCCTTCTAAAAAGTCTCCTCATGCGGCACTAGAAGATGGGGCACTTCTGAGAAAATGGACTTTCAAAGTTCAAAGACTGCTCTCTCAAGGCAAGATCCCATTCTGTTGGAGGGCATGTTGACTTTCAGTCTATGCAGCCAAACACCTCAGGCTCTGCATGGATTACATTTGCATTCAGATTTGGGTCTGGTCTTGGATAGTACCTGGGTATGAGGCGTATGCAGACTTAGAGTTCAGGTTGGAGATTTCAGCATCCCGCATGCATGCTTGCATGATGCATGAGGTGCTCTTGACAGTCATGATTGTGGGCTAGTTCCTTGGGGGAATGCTGTCACAACTGACACTATAAGACCTTTACAGGCCTTCATCACGCTGCAGCCAGCTGTGTGAAGCACAGTTGATTGCTAAGCCTGAATCAATGATGTATGCAGGCTCAACCCGGTGCCGGCCGGCTGGCCGTTCGCGACGGGGCAGGACCATCTGCCCAACCACGCGCTGGCCGCCATCGACTATGCGGGCATACACCTGTGGCCGGACGTGTGGAGCCGCGACGACCGCGCATGGGGGCTGCGATGGATCAGGGCACATGCTGACAACGCTGCGCTGCTGGGCAAGCCGCTCGTCGTTGAGGAGTTTGGCAAGTTTGTGGGTGCGCATTTCCACGCAAGGCTTCTGGCAAAATCACTAAGTTTCTCTTTATTCTATGTGGTTCTGATAGACCGACCTGCGCTGCACCACTATAGGCGCACTGAAACAGTGCATGTGTCAGCACATGCAAGAGCTTGGTCGAATACTCAGCAGCTCTGAACTGACTTGCAACCGCAGCGCTCTCTGTCCGCCATGCGCTTCATGCTGGCACTGCACTGGTAGTGACAGGGGGGCGCATATATAGCAAATTGCAATGAGCAAATTCCTTCAGTTATATTTCAGCAGCCAGGCCGACGGCCAATAATGATCACACGACGTCTGCAGGCGGCATTTATGACAGGCAGCACACAGAGACAGCGGGCCGCCAGCTGGCGTACTACAAGAAGGTGTACGAGGAGGTGAGCAAGTCGCTGTTCGGCAGCGGAGCCATCAAGGGTATCCTGTTCTGGCGCTGGAAGGCCGCCGATCCCACCATTGTGCTTGGCACTGATGACCAGGCCGCAACACTGGGTGAGTAGCTTATGCACATGCACAGATTTCTTTTCCTCCAGCAAAGGGCGAAAGTATATGTTCTGCGAGCTGCAAGCATCCTTGAGAGCAGTGTAGTGGCTGGAACAGCATGCGGATGTAGTGTCTTCTTCAGCACCGTAGGACAGGGTTTGTTGTATCCACTTCTTCAGGGAACTTTTTTATGTACTCTCTGTTTGGGACTGCCTGAGTAGAGCATATGGTGGTGGCTGCGTGTACCGCTCTGTGGCAATAATGCATCAAGATGGCTGATCTTCTGTTGTTGCATGCAGACACGGACGGCAAGGTCTTCCAGCAGGTGATAGCGCCCTTCAGCGCGCGCGTCGCCAAGGCAGGCTCGGACTCCAAGCGGCCGGTGGTCAACGGCTGCGTGGCAGCCAACCTTGTTGCCACACCAGCCACCCTCGTCACGGGCTCTCAGCCGCAGCTGCAGCCGCCGCCCCCGGCAGCCAACTCGGACGCGGCAGTTCAGTCAGCCCCCAGCGCTGCAGGCTCATCGGCGAATGCAGCGAAGCTTGCGGCGGCGGTCCAGTCATTACTTGCAGCCCAGTTAGCGCCTGCGGCGAAATCTGGCGCAGCAGTCCAGTCAGCACCCACCGCGGCGATCCAGTCAGCGCTCGGGCCTGCCTCGGCCAAAACTGGCGGCGGCCTTCCTGTGCTTGCGTCAGCGCCCGCTCAGCCTGCTCCGGTCCAGTCAGCATCTGCGGTGCAGCCCGCTGCGGTCCTGCAGGCTATGGGGGCCCAATCAGCAGCAAAGGGAACGGCAGCAGACGCGGCCGGGCAGGCAGCAGCTCTGTCGGTTTCTAATCAGCCGGTGCAGACGGTGGCGACTCCTGCCACGCTCGCGCTGCCGGCAGCGGCGGCTGGGCGGAAGCTGCGGGCGGCAGCTACCACACAGCTGCCGGTTAGGATCTCCCCCTTGAATTCTGAAGCATCCTGCCTGGCCATCACAGCATGCCATGATCGACACGGGGAGATGAATCTGCTCTGCGTTTGCACACCGTTGCTATGTGAAGAATTGCCCAAAAGGCCAAGCAGGTCACAATTATACACAATTCAGTGCATTGACTATGAGACCTTTCTTCTCAGGCGCAGGCAGGCGTTCAGGAGGAAGCTACCGACGAAGCTGATGACCTGGCGGCAGTGGAGCAAACCATGCAGCTGTCTACCTTCTCGGCACCACCAGGAGTCACGCCTGAAAACATCAACTCCAAGGTTGTGTGTGCAGCTGCAGCCGAGCAGGCCCCAGCAGCAGCTGCAGTCGCCGGATGAGCAAAATTTCCGAGCCCATGTACTTTATAAAAACCATGTTCCATGAAGATTCCTTTAGTAATGATTCGGCATCCTTGAGGCAGAGCTGGCAGGGAGGCAGTGCTGCTAGCACTGACCTATTCTGGAGGCAGCCTTATAATTTAATGCACGACGTTAGCATGAACGAAGAGCGCATCATGGCAGAGACAGTGTCACCAGTCACTGCACCTGCAGGATGGGCACTGACCGCCTGAGATGCTAGGAGTCATATCCAGTAGATGCAAATGAGCAAATGAGTCAGATGCAGCTAAGTACTGTAGATGGGTAGAGACCGCACCTGTCATGCAATTTGGAAAGGTGTGGGTAGCAGCAATGAATGAATGCGTCTGAAGAAATGAACGCCTGGGGATTACTATACTGCTATTAGCATAACATTAGCAGTTTTTCATTGGCCTTGTGGGCTGATTTCATTGGCCAATAACACTCGCATGCTGTCACTGTTTCCGGGACAACGTGAATATGAGTGCATCCGGAATATCTGCGATTCTGGAATAGCCCTGTATTTGATTCACGGTAGCACATTTAGCGGATGCCGACGGTGTCTGCAAGCGGACTTTTTGGCACATGTGGTGTTTGTGTGTCTAGTCAAGGTGTAGGGCTCAGTAGCAAGGAGGTGCCTCTCTTGCTATTTTCTATGTCAGTGATAGTCGTGAACTGCGGTGATAATTTGTCACGGCCCAATAACTGCTGCACGACATGTTCTGTCCAGCCCTGCTGATCAATAAATAAGCTTACAGCCAGCGTGTGTGAGGTGGATTTTGAAAGGCACGTGGAGTTTGCTAGAATAGGTTCACAATTTGTGAGGATGCAAGTTACAGCTGAGTTCTTGATGAAGCTTATTACAGGTATGTGAGGTGGCACTGGCAATCAATGGATGCCAGGTCACCAGGCAGTAGTTCAGGAGTGCGGTGATGATGCTTGGTGTGCGCGGCAATACACTGCTAACAGCATGGGTTCTGGTAGCTTCTAGCTACAGCATGCCAATGGCGCTCTATAGATCTGGCCTAGAGGCTAGATCAGAGACCATCCTGAGGATGGTCTCTGCCTTACTTGGAGTCTAGACAGACTGTATAAGATCTGGCGGATTTGCGTAAGAAGCACATGAAAATACCTTCGCATGTATCAAGAGCCACAATCCATGCATACAGGCAAAACCCCAACGCATTGTCTGACGTAGACGAAAGAACTCAGCCATGATCACCCACGTCTTGGCAGCTTCCAGCTTCCACGAACCTTCCCTCCATCAGCTTGCATTCTGACGTTTGTTTCCAAAGCTTCAAATCTAAGCTCGGGATTCTGGACGTCCTGTATTGTAATGCTGTAGGATAGAGAGTAAGCTGCTCCACTGCGATCCGCAGACACACACATGTCCTGCAATCGGCAGATCAAAGCATTGCAGGATTGCGTGCGCAAACATCCCAGAGACCGTGAGGTAACAATGCAGAAATCATGAAAAAAAAATTTACTTGCATTGCAGTCCAACTTCTGATTATAAAGCGATCATTTCATCTCTTACCTCTCGTTGCAAGTGCTGCGATCTCTGCAGATCGTCTGTGGACATATTGAAATGCAAGCAGCCTGGTGTATGATTGGCTTGATATGCCCAGCAGAAGGTAAAAGAAGGAGACCTGCTCAGCAGCACGCTGTGATTGATGTCAGTTGCAGCAATGGCTTGACGGGTGTTTGGCTTGACAGTTGTCTGCAATTGTCGCAGTTCAGGACATAGAGTGCTGCGCTGGGCGTAGAAAGAATGGCTACATGTCCGCAAGATCGATACCAAAGAAATGTCAGGCTGCTATGGACCGCTTGGATGCCTGCATAGAGCAGCACCAAGCCCATCAGGATCCTGGTTGAGGCTTTTCAAAGAGCATGAACTGGAGAAATACATTCTCACATCCTTTGGAGCGCTTCAGGTTCAGGTGAGCACAACTAGTAGGCTCTGCTCACGACTGACAAGACCTGCAGAGAAGTAAATGTGATAGGTGACCCTCTGATTCAGACATTACAAGACGCCATCACTAAGCATAGGTATGTGTCCGCAGGCGTGCCATAGTTGCTTAGATCCTCCCTCTTTACTGTGGAGGAGGCAGTTGCCAACAATGGCAGGATGTGCAGTCAAGTCAAAACTGGCACATGTTGGCCAGCGACATGCCATGCCTGACCGGGAGAATGTTTACCTAAAAGTCAGTGCGAGTGCCAAAAGTAGGAAGAGCTGCCTCACTGTGTGAATCATGTGAATGCATAAAAAACACAAAAATATTCCGGCCCAGGAGCAGTAATGTTGACACTCCAGTTATGCAGTCAAGCGTGACAGTGTTATTCGCAATTGGAAGGCACGGCATGCCATGTCCAACTCAAAAGTTTGAGAGTCCTGAGAAAAGTTTTGGTAAACAGGCTCTGGTTCCGGCTTACTCAATTATGCTCTTTTTACTACGAACATGTGTAAAAACATGGAAGCATGTGTTAACCTGAAAGGCCACTAGTGTACTTGCAGCAGAGTGTACTTGCAGCAGAGTGTAGTTGACTAGTCGTACTCCGAAGTCGCTGGCAAGCTTCAAGGCTTCAGGATCAGCGGTGGCAGAGCCCTAGGGCTCCACAGAAAACATCAACGTCAAGGAAAACACAGAGAACAGGTAAAAGGGTTTCTGGTGAAATTTTTTTGATAATGTGGGTCCAATCATGATGCGTAGTACAGCCATACTGATCTGTGGCCTTTTTATGCGGTAAGCTGTAGACATGTACAATTTGTTGATGGACTGATTGACCTCGACCATATCCCAAGAGTGGTTCTAATAATACGCCCTTTCAGGAGTGCCACTCAGTGAAGGATGGCTGTCCGTGCAGAAGCAGGGCTTGAATCTGTCCGCTGGTGCTCTTTCTATGGATTACAAAATATGAAAAAAAAAAGTGCTGAATCCCCCAAAAACCTCCAAAAAATGAAAAGCCTCCGTACCGGGACTCGAACCCGGGATACCAGGGTGAAAGCCTGATGTCCTAACCACCTAGACCATACGGAGTTGGGCATAATCATCAATGCAATTTGGGCAATTTATTTTATATATCAGACGGTAGGAAACGCTTTCTCAGACAACCTTCCATTAACTCTGCTGAATTCGCTTCTAAGCAATCAAATTTTCAAAGCGACATCACGATAGAAGCTCTGACGAGATACGAGCTCCATCGATGTAAAGGACTTCTGTAAGTAGAGAAGTTTGCCAATCAACTTTCCGTCTACGCAGAACACTTTGCACGCTCGAGGCACGAACAAGCATAATGCCTGCGAAAATATAGAGAATAAGCTGATGAAAGGCGCACAAGATGTACAGCTTCAGTGGTCATCAGACGCCAGCACAGAAGGTAACGCCAATGGGGTAGGCAACACGTGCTCTTATAAGACGATTCCAGACTGGACTGCCCTCGCAAGACCAGCCTGTGATCATCGAACAAATGCAGGATATAAAATTTCATCGCTCTTGTGATCATGGACCGAGGCCTTCTTTTCTTGTCCAGCGGTAATCTTGACTTGTACTCTGGCTCCTCAACATAAAATACAGTCTGGCACAAAGCAGTATCTTGGCCCACTCTTGATACCCTAAAAAAGCAGTAATTAAGATGTCAGCTTTATCAGAGGACACTACAATTCTTCCCTGCCGGGGTTGCCACGCCCATGCTTGGACAGAAAGTTGAGAGCCACAGAGGCATGCAAGGCCGCGCCGAGTGGCATCTGTGCTTCATCCATCTGGAACTGGGCCGTGTGAAGACCATGCACCGATCCCGCCGTCTCGTTGCGAATGCCCAAGAAGGTGAAGACCCCAGGGACAGCATCTGCAGCAGCACATGTGCACCTCAGAACTCTCCCCGTATTGAAGATGTCACATGGCCACCTGGGAGATTATCAGCAGCCTCCTGTCCTTGGGCCCCAATAAACTTCAAGGCTCACAGCCAAGTATGCGCAGAGCAAATATGAGCAGATACAACAGACAAGACACGCAAGATGCCTCACGCCGTCCTCGCATGTGGGGACGCTGGCCGCTCAATTTACAGCACATCTGTGGAGCGATCATGCCCCCCCCACAGGAGGACGGCGGCAAGTCCAATGCATCGATACAATTGTGAGATCTAGATCAGGACTTCTAGAGACGAGCACCTGCCAGGAAGCTGAAGTCTTCGGCGGCCATGGTGGGCTCGGGCAGCCGGTGCCACCTGTCGCTGCCCACCAGCTGCCCGGCAACTCCCTCCAATAGCGATACCAGTTCTGGGGCGTTCACCGTTGGCCCATAAGCCTGCTCGCTCCACCGCACGCTTGCTGTGCACCCGTGCAGCTCTGCCGTGCCTTCTATCACCTGCACAATGTCCACACAGCCAATCTTAATAGTACGATAGTCTGTACAACAATAGCCAGGCAACGACTGACCTTGAAAACCAGGCCCAGGAATCTCAAGAGTATGACATGAAAATCATGGGTGCACTTGTCTCTTTCGCAGCCTCACAAAGGTGTGACTTTCCAAAGGACTCTCCAAGAGGGGAACAGGTGTGCGCGTATGCATGTTGCACAGGACAGAGGGCAAGTGTACCTTCGTGACGCGATTTCTCATGTGCACAAAATGGCTGTTGGTCAAGGCACGCAACGTGCCGGCCATCGACACGCTGTCTGGAATGACATTCGACGCTCCCTCGCCTGCACAGAGTCATGAAATCCCAATCCTAGAGGGCCAATTCCATGGTACATACATAGGACCCCCCCTCCCCCCCAAATATCCCCCAAATATCCCCGGTGCAAACATGCATGAAATTTCTTCTGCTGATCAAGGCTGCCCTTCCCAAGCGCATCAGCTGCTCCCCATTGTGCCAGCAGATCATGCTGATCAAAAGTTCTTCTGAAGTCACGCATAGGTTGATTGACACGAGACAGAGATACCAAGAAGGCTGGCAGAGCATACATGGTCCGCACCCTGTGACAAGCAAATTAGAGACAAATGCAGCAGGATATTACACGCCTGTACATATGCAGCAAGGGACGGTACCTGTGTTGAAGCGGCTGACGGAGACGACAGCGGCATCTGTTGGGGAGGTCTCGCGAGACACGAGCGGCTGCAGAGAAGTCACGATCGCGGCAGCTGCCACCACGGGATCAGCCGTCAGGTGCGGCAGCGCCGCGTGGCCGCCTCGGCCGGTGATGTTCACAAAGAAGCGGTCTGCCGCCGCCATTAATGTGCCGTCCTGACGGTATATCAGAGAGCATATCCGAGATCCTCATGGTTAACAAGGCGTGTACAGTAATATCAATATGATAGATTGCGCGCGCCTCGACAGAAGAAACAAGGTACAAGCGTTTGAATGGTAGGCGTGATAGATGGCTGATCGGCTAGACTATTACAAAAAAGCAGCAGTTGAAAAGAAGTCTAAATTGCAAACAGAATATCTTCATGAGCTGCTTTGCCCACATCTGGAGGTAGGTATACGCAATGTACATTGCATATGATTGACCATTCCAAAATGGGCTAGTGCAGTCTTCCTCGGGAACATGTTCTTGATGGACCAAGAGCCAGAGAAGCAAAATCGCGCATACTCACCCTCGATGCAACGACGCCTGCTGGCAGATCCGGCCAGACATGGATGCCGTGGATGCCTGAGACCCCCTCGAGGGCCCCCTCCTCCACAAACTTCTTTCCCCCTGCGCCCCCCTCCTCTGCCGGCTGGAACAGCAGCAGCACAGTCCCCCCCAGGTCCCCCTCCCGAGCCTTCAGCAGCGCAGCAGCTGCACACAAATAGTAGTAGCTCGTTACGTTATATAGCTGAGATTAATATGCTGTATACAATCCCACTATCAGCACCACATACGGCAGCAGCTGATCACAATCCCAATCTGGGCAGCACTCTTAATAGCAACCTTTACAATACCGATCTCTGCTTCCTGTCCAGAACTTCACTTTTTGCATGCTTTGAAAATGGAGCTGAGATCTGTGAGCCAGCAGTGGATTCAATCATACCCATGCATGTGGTGTGATTATAGACGAGTAAGCACATAAACAGATATACGGAGGCAGCGATATGAGTTTCCTCCCCAGCAAATTGGTGCACGCACCTCCCAGCAGCATGGTCATGTGGGTGTCATGCCCACAGGCATGCATCTTCCCATCGTGAGTGCTCTTAAAGTCGACCTCAACCTCCTCCTGCAATATATTAGTTGTGAGAGTCAACAAAGACGGACATAACCTAATGTGCTGGTGAATTTCCCTCCATTTCGGTGCATTTGATGAAGAAAAGGCCATATGCATGTGGCAAGATGCCCTTCCTAACGTGATCGTCAAAGGATCCAGAAAAGATGGCAGGTTGGAGGGCTGTGCCTGTATTGGGAGGGCATCCATGTCAGCTCGAAGGGCGAATTTTGGGTATCCATGGCCGATAGTTGCCAGAATGCCGCTGTCCGCAACCGGATACTTGTAGGAGATCCCCAATTTGTCAAGCTGAAGCCTGCACCCACAAAGCGCGCACCCGTCAGGAAGGTATTCTCTCATGGGCTGTTTGCATACACCAGGGGTTGATGCAAGACAGGATCCGTGCAGCATCTGCGAAACGCTTGGAGGGCAATACAAGGGGCTGAATCCCTTCTGGGAGTTTGCAAGCTTGTGCTGCAAACCATTACAAGCAGGGCTGCTTGTAGCAAGCCGCTTGTAGCAGAAGCAACCCTGGAGCAAACCTGATGTAGGCGCCAGTCTTTGGAAGGTCGTACATCAGCTCTGGAATGGTGTGCAGGTGCCTGCCAAATTGCATGCATATAACTCTATGATCGCTTGAGAAGATGACATGAAAAGCTGTCAATACATCAGCAAAAAAAAGGAAGGAACAGCAGCATTTGGTAGGGCACCTTCGAAGTTCCTGAAGGTAAGGCATCAGAGCTTCAGCTTCCTGCAACGTTTTAGGACTAGCGCTGCTCTGTGCAGGCCCACCAGTGAACACGAGGATAGCCATCGTCAGTGCCAGTCTTACCGGTGAGCATGAAACCGGTCGCATCATGACTGTTGTATAGTACCGGGGTTCAAGAGTGAGATTGGTCACTCAAAATCAAAGTTAGTGCAAAAAGAATGCGAAACAACGACCTAATTCTATTTATCAATTTGCAAGTCCCCTTAATTAAAGCGATCTTATACTGACACTTGCGATCTGCTGCAACCAATCGTCGTTTAGGTGTTCGTGCACATTCTTTTGTGTCCCTGTCAAGTGGGATGATTGCTTGCATTCATTTTTGAGCCAATGAGATTGACATGACGCAATGATTTGAGCTGGACAGCCGTGACACGTTTGCAACAGCTTCCACCAGCTTCCCTTGCCTTTCTTTGTGGTCCCGAACTGGCTCAAAGTTGATGTATTGTTTCGGCAGGATTGAATAGAAGACGGTCACCGGTAAAACGTTTAGGGACATGGATCTACGAGGGATTATTACAAAGCAAGTAGCGGCTTGCAGCCTGGTAGCTTTGCCTCGTCGTCCAAGGGCATTTGCGAGCGCCCAAAAAGTGCCCCACAGCTTACACCAGCAGCTTTTTCGCCCGGTCTTGAGTGGGAACGACGTAACAAAATCTTTAAGAATAAATGCATTCTCTCCCGAAGCTAAAGCTGAGGAGATAGCCGAGGAGGCGGCCCACTCAGTGCCACACCTTAAAGCAGATGAACGGTAGGCCGTCTAGAACCTTATGCTCGATTACATCTCGTCTTACAATTCACATTAGTAGCATTCTATGGGAGCTGTCTTGCTGTATTCCTCATATTTAGAGAAGAAGCAACGTTGAGGATGTGGACACATATGCAACATCCACGTGAACAATAGGCCTAACAGAAGTCCAAGCATTCCACCGTACAACAGTTTAACGAGCTCTGCGATGCAGGGTATTGCCATGGGATGATGATAGAGGAGGAGTGCAAAATTGGTTCCAGAGAGCTTTGAAAGACTGGACAAAGAAGGCTTGGATTGCAGCGCTGGCACTGTTTTATCTCTATCAAGAAGCTGCCGTACGTTTTATCATATTGTCTTTGAAGCTGTTTCTCCTCCTCGTTTTTATGTTGACAAGATTCACCTTGCCAGGTGCAATACTAACGTTGATGGGACATCCCTTGCAGGCCAAGCTGCCATGGGTGAAGATCAAGAGGTTCGAGAAGTGGTTCTGGATTACATGTCGCTGCAGATGGGTGCATGCAATGAATGCTGCCAGTGTCCTGGGTGGAAAGTGGTGGAGGGATACAACAAAGAACATGAATTGGCGCAGCACCAAAGCACACCTGGCGCAAAAGGTAGGCCGCCTGTCGTTGTTGATGGACGCTCAAATGAGTTATGATTTATTTTGTCTGCTTCGGGCAAAGCTTGTTCCATTTGGAGACTGAAGATGGCGGATGAAGGCGCAAATAGCCAATCCTCTGCTGGAATCTGAGGTATTTGATAACGTCAACAGAGAGCGGAGATGGAAGGAGAGATGCAAGAGAACGTGGAGCATGTGAAGCATGACATCGAGGAGTCTGTGGAACAGCAGGTACGTGAGTCATCTGGAGAGTTGGCATATACACCAATTGCCGGATACGTGGCAGGCAGTGGGCTTGTCGCCACTGGCAGAACTAATGTCTTCTAAGATGCATAGTGCACACCTATCCGTGTGCTGGTGCATTCTGCATAAGGACAGACCGTGCTGTTGTGTCATGTAGCGATTGTGCTGCACAGGATGATGTTATTGCACAACTGCTGTGACTGAACATTGTATTGCCACAGCTGGCCGAAGGTGTCACTGAGTCATTGACTGGCGTGCATGCAGAAGGACACAGTGAACAGGAAGGTTCCTGCCAGGGTAAATCCCTTGCTCATCAAGGAGAACCTGGATCAAAGGATGCAGAGCGCGATGGAGGCTTCGGGGCTGGGGAACCATGTCGATGCAGCCATGGACAAGCTGAGAGATGCGGTGAGTAACTTCACTCTCTTGCTCCACACTCAGACTCAGGAATTTGGTTGCACTCATGGGCATTGATTCAAATGTGAAGACCTTGAGCAAATTGATGCTGATGCTCCCAAATATTCTGTGGTAATCCACTCTCTGGTGGAACACGTAGTGGATGTGAATATGCTCGAGCACTTTTAGTGCTGCAGTGTGCCTATCTGGGTTCTGCTGTCTTGTCCGAGCGTGGAATCACAGATTTTGATTTATTATAGATTTTGATAGATTTTGTGATGCATAATCTCCAGGGCATTGGCTCATCTGGACAACATATGGTATATACTGACGGCCTAAATGCAGTTGTGAAGGAAGTCGTGGTGCATTACAGGTACCGATGCTCAAGTCCAGCGACAAGCTGAGCAAGGCGGAGGCTGCAGCAGAGGCGAAGGCTGCAGCAGAAGCAGAGGCAGCTGAGCAGCATGCGAATGCTTCCGCAAGCGCTGCCACGCCAGGCATAGTGACTCTGCCCATGCACACTGAAATCATCCTGCCTGCCATTGAGGCAGCAGCAGAGGCTTCTTCTGCAGGCACGAGGTCATCCTCCAAGCACAGCGCTGCTGAGAGGGGAACAGAGCAGTCAAAGCAGGCGAAACCTCGCGTGAGCAAGAGCTTTCTGCCCTTCTTTGGGGGTGGGAACGATGCAGAAAAGAGTGACCCGCCTGCAAAGCAGCAGCCAGAGGAGGTGGATTCCAGTGGAAGAAGGTGGCCGCAGTCTATGCTGTTTTGGAAGTAAGGGCTGCTAAATCGGTGTTGCACTACAATTCTCATGAGTAGATTTTCTGCCGCATTGCTGCACTGTATTATTCAGCCAGCACTTGCTAGTACAATTTGTGCAGTGGTTTAGTTTGTTCTTTCAATTTAGTCAAGAACAGCAGTGTTGTCCTGGGGGATCAGCCTCAGTCGGACACTGTCAGTCACATTTGTTCAAGGCAAAGCGAAGTAGGTCTGTTACAGAACTTTTATAGTCTAGGAGACATGTCAGGACAGTGATTAGCTTAGGTGTTCGTGTGATCTTGTACAGGGAGAAGATGCTTCTTGGGTGGTTAAGAACACTGATTAGGTAGGTGTTCTTGTGATCTTGAACTGGGAGAAGATACCTTACAGGTGGTAAGCGGGTAGCGGTTGAGAGACGATCTCACTTTCAAGGGTACGAAGAGGGGATGTGTGTTTAAGCATTTTTCTGCATGCCTTTGGCATGCACCTGGACGCTTTAAATGATGGCCCTGGCCTTACAAAACTGGTTGTGCAGACCTTAATTAAGTGGGATTTCTTACATTTATCATTTACTCAAGCTAAATATGCGCATGCATATTCAAATCAATATTGACACGACACAGCAATTGAACTACAGCAGATGCTTGCAGGCGTGTGTGCACTTGCTTGTGTAGTCTAGGCCACATTGTAAAAGAGTCCGAGAACCATCTATCAAGGATTCGTGTGAAAAGGATCTTAATGAACATGATGTAGTCCATGAGGTGTTATTATCTAATACATCTTTACTAACAGAAGCACGATTGTCTACAGGTCGCACTATGCATAAATCAAGACACAAGCTGAAGCTCTCCCCATCAAAAATCTGCAGAACGTTCCACATGCATGGCCTTGACAAGACGCACATCCCAACCTACTAGGAAAGATGTAGAAGCAGGTCCGCAAAATTTCCACGCCTTGCGATTAAAAGTAGCTTTGGGGTAATTTACCATCTGATCAGACAATGCACAATGCACTTAGTCTGTTTCGCACCAGCTACTCCACTACCCAATAAGCATCGCACACACCGACTGAAGAGTGGAAACAAACATCTAGGAAACATGAATATGACGCAGGAATAGAAGAATGAATCAGCGAGGCTGGATATCAAGCACTCTGAACCACTGCAGCTCTAATTCAATCTCCCCATGGTCCACGCCCTTCAGCCTGCACAACCGGTCAATTGCTGATCACTTCCACGTGTGATAATCTCTGCGCTATTCAGAACACTGCTTCCTGTGTTACTTTTATTATTACACGCTCTTCCTGCCAAATGGCAAGATGCGTCCTGCAGACAAGCTGCAGTTAGAGGCTGCCACAAGCCTACCCCTTGTTGGACTCGCCAGATCCAAGCAAGACCCAATCAAACAGGGCACGGTAATCAGTATTTATACCGCCCCCCGCCAGCCGGGGCTCTGTTATATGTTTAAGCTTTTGGCACAGTAGGTATTGCCAGTAGGTCGACGCTCGTCTCAAAGCCCCCAGTTGCGTCCCGCAGGCATCAAAACCAGCAAATTGCCGGGAAATATTCAGGCATCCCGCCTAGCATGCAAAGAAGCAGCAGCACTCTTCCAGTGCATGCACAAGAAAACAATGCACAACACTCTCTCCTCGCAATCTTGTCTTCTGAGACATACAGATGTAAGGTGATACATCTAGAAGAGCTCACCTGAGAAAACATTTTTACAAGTTCCCGCAGGGTTTTCCCACACGCTCAAAAGCTATTATTTTGTGTTCCCGCTACCCCAAAACCTGCCAACTTTTCTAGTAAAATGGGCGTTTTGGGCTGCAACATGGTAAATCATGTTACCGCAGGAAACTTCCCGCACCCCAAAAACCTGATGATAATCCGTCAGAATGCTCAGAAGTTTTATTATTGGGGTTTCTAGTTTGAGCTTAAACAGTACAGTGATCAGCGTTCCGTTTGTGGCACAGGGCGCAGAGGAAGCTACCTGAAGGTGTCACGGATGCGGTGCTTGTCCAGCACGTCTTTGAGGGGCACTTGAGCAACTCCTCTGAAGTGGTTGACCATTTTGTAGTCCCACACTTCCACCGTTATGCTCTTGCGCTCCGGCTCCGCTATCTCATCGGCGCCTGCCAGCCATCAGAGACCAAATTGAAATTTAAATTCAAGAACTTTTGGGTTTCGAGCAGACTTCTGAAACCTGCCAGAGTCTGCTGCCACAAAGTGACAGCCAAGCGCTACTGAGCGTGGACTGAGCGCATGTCAGTTATTTATGGCCGGACTTCCAATTTTATAACTGTCAGATGCTAATATGCCAGCCTGGACGCGAGTAGCGCTTGCAGGTCCGCTGAGACCTTGGAAGTCACAGGCATGTCAGGGGTCAAGAATCACCCAGGATGAACTTGAGGGTGCCAGCTTGATCTGTTTCACATCACACCACCTGGTAGCATTTTACATGAACACCCCTCATGTTTGGAATGTCAGGGGTCAGAACCCACCCAGGATGAACTCGAGTGTGTCGTCAAAGAGCGGCTCTGACCCCGGCGCGCGCACGCTCTTCTTTGAGTGGCCCGCCACCTTCACCTTGAGAGTGGCAGTGGACTTGAGAAAGCCCCCCTTGTACCATGGCTTGTGCGACAGGTTGTGTGCCTTGCGCCCGCGCACGTACAGCACCCCACCCTGCAGCGCATGTGAGGGATCAGATCTTGCAATCTGAAGGAGATCAGATGTGCACCCATCACACCGGCGTGCTGAATATTTTTGGAAAAGGGACTGGATCCTGGAGGGGCTGCAGTGTTGATGAGCACCACTTGACTGCATGTATGCAGTGTGATCATTGCTGCTCCTCGGATGGGAGGTGTTTGTTTTGTTGCTGATGCACCATACTGAACTGCGAGGCAGCCCTTCCTCCCTGGGCGCTCGCTCTGTCTTGAAGTCTGCATTCCCTCTTGGCTTAGATGCAGGAACTCACCTGGCGTGGCATCATGCAAGTTGACGTCTTCATGCAGGAGATGCAGCCAGGGCAAGAGCAGTGGGGAGTGGTGCTCAACAACTGCTGCGGGGACTGATGCGCCGATGTTGCATCACACACCAAGAGCCATGTTGTGTTGCTGGCAGAGATGGTGTGTGCTTCGTCTGGTCAGATACAGTTTCTGCAGGGTGGGGGGTCAAGTGCAATAGCCGCACCATGAGCATGTTGAAGGCTTCCTTGTTCTGGATCTGGGAGGGCATGTGCTGCGGACCCCCCGGCCCCTGCTGCGACCCCTCCATCGCTGCTTCCACTTCCTCCTTCCTGAACTCATAGTACGTCACCTGCATGCACAAGCTCAGGTGTCTTCACTGGTGCAAAGCCAAAACAGGTGCAAGCAAACCCACGCAGAGCAATGCAGCGCTTGCTCCAAAACACACTCTATGTTATCAAGATGCTCGGCAGGCACCCTGCAAAGAAGAGCGGCTCTGTATGTGCGACACTGAGTGGCACTTGACACTTGCAGATCAGTGGCTCTTGTGAGCATGCGCATGCTCAAGGGCAGCCTGAGGCACTGCTTTTGCATTCACTGCACAGCGCTGTTCGTGGCAGCTTGCGCGCAGATGGGATTGGAAGGTCTGTACGTTATCAGCAGGGCTCTAAATTACCAAGAAATATGGCCGTTGAGATGTGGGTGCAGCCTGATTACCTTGATGTGCACGCGGCAGGTTTTGTCGTGCTTGTTTCTGCCCAGCTTCCGCCGAGTCGCGTCCACCGCCTCCTTCGACACATCCTTCACCTGCCGCACCTTCCCGCCAATGCCCTGCCACAAAATAAAACCTTAAATCGCCTCCTGCCATATCCCATGTTCATGTACTGCTTCCACCCCAAGACGACCTTGCATCCGGCTCGATCATAGTGCACCCTTGCAGCGAAGCACGGGTGATTGACCCCCTACAAAGCTTCTCCCATTGAAATGCAACCCTAAAAACATGCTGGGATTCTGGCATTGCGGATAACCTGTCTTGGGCAGTCACGGCAGGACAACCAAAAGAGGCAACTTCTTCTTTCAGAAACCATTTATTTCTGAGAGGACTGTGACTCATTTGCCTGATGATCCTTGCTGAGCGGGACCCCGCCTCTGATAAGGTAGTAAAGGTGGCCGACTTGCATGCAGACGATAGCAACGTGCAAACAAAAACAAAGCGGCAGCTTTACGCCAAAGGAGAGGGAAGAGGCAGTGCACCTTGTGAGAGCCCTTCTCTGGCTGGATGGGCTCGATGTCCAGCCACAGGTCCCTCTCCTGCTGGTCATCCAGTTCCTTCACATCGATCTTGGCCTCCCCGATGAGGTCATCCGCGTCCATGGCATCGTAGTCATACAGCTCCACCCGCAGCGCCTGTGTTAGTCACGCATGCACATTATAGCATGCATGCATGCATGCATATACAACAATGCCTCCATGGTACAAGCATGCGCTTTATGGCATGCATGTGCTATCAGCACAGCTTTGAATAGCTACCTTGGGATAGCAACACCTATCTGTAAGCCCAAGAATGTAACTGAAGTTGCATATAGCCTCTAAATTACCAGCAAATAGAGCCCTTCCACGCTGTGCCATCCAGCACAGCTTCTCTGGGGCCCTCACAAAAAGAAACGCATCCAGTTACTTTCAGTAAAGACCTCATTATTGATGCTGCATGACAAAGGGTTTCGGAGACAAGTTGTTGCACAGCCAGCAGTGTGTGCAATGTGTTGCTGCAGCTTCAGATACAGACACACACACTATACCATGCCGCATCTTGTCTGTGAGAACCCAGAAAGATTCTTCATGCATGACAAGGGTGGCATGGCCATCAGGGTGTGCAATGCGTGTGTGCAGATTGCAGTGTTGGTGATTCACCTGGTGCTCAGGCTCGTGCACAAGCAGCTTGAACTCCTCGTCCCACTTGGGGTTCAGGTCGTTGTCGATCACCTGGCTGCGCGCCATCCGCGAAGCGCGCACTCCCAGCCTGCACAGTTGAAGCCCTTACTGTTAGTAATTCGTTATTACTAATTTTACAGCTTAACCAGCTTAAACATTAGAACACACCCCATCAAAATGGCAGTAGAATGCGCCTGCCGGTCGGTGCCAGCCACCTGAAAATTCTCGCCGTGCGAAGCAAACCTATTGTCTGATGAGACCATGCACGCAAGCTTTCTTAAAGCACAACATGTCTGCAACTTAGTGTCTCATGCATGCATGCTAATTCCATGAGGCCTGCATGAAAAACCCCCGCAGGAATGAGATCTGAACAGTACAGGGGGGCCAATAGGGCCGCGCAAAGCCGTCGTCTCACTTGACAAAGGGGTCCGTCTTGGACAGCCAATCAGTGCGTGGCACGTGCTCAGCCTCGATCAGGCGCACAGTCAGCAGAGCCCGCGGTTTCTGCATCCCGCTGTCAGGCACAATCTCATAGGTGTACCTATCTGGCAGCGTGTACGGCCTGCACATGCAAGGCTGGGGAGTTATTTTTACGGAAGGGATCAGGCCGCTCACTTGACGTATGGGTCTGACTTGGATAGCACGTCCATTCTGGGCACGTGCTCAGCTTCCAGTAGCTTCACAAAGACGATGCCCTTAGGAGTCTCGAAGCCCATTGCCCCTTCCATTAGTTGCACCACGTACTTGTCTGGCAGCACATAGGGCCTGTGCAGGTTTCACCCCCGCCGCTCAGCCGATTTTACCATTACCCCTAGCCTCTGCTGCACCAGGGTGACTAAGGACTACAGTAGCCGTGAAGTAATCCCCGGCTGCACCCGGCATGCTACTGCAGGTGACTGCATGGTTTCTCATGCGAGTGCATGACAGTGGGCATCAATATGGCATGCCTAGAAAGCAACGCTGCAAGGTACTATCACTACTAACTAGGTCGAGGACATCTACAATTTCAAGATGGCTGCGGATGTAGCATGTGCTAACACAGTGAGCATGTGAAGGCATGTGAAGGACAGATCTAAATTCAAAGATGTACAGATTCCACACCTGAGCACGCTTGCGCGGATGAAGCTGTTGAGCCAGGCTTCCAAGCCCGGCAGCAGGGTGATGTCACCGCCCAGCACCTCCAGATCAAAGCTGCAGCACAGCACCATCGTCAAAGGATCCTCACATTTTGAATCAAACTGCCAGTGCACATTGCCAAAACAAGCAGAAATACCAAATTCAAGATAAAGAAAATCTTTGCAGAGTGTCTGCTGGAGAGATTGCAGCCTCCTACCTGAAGTCAGGCATCTCCACCAGGGACACCTGTGGCCAGCATGTGACTCAGAATTTAATGCCAAGGTCTCTCGGATCTCCCTAATTTTGGAGCGAACATGCACACCATATAGACTCTCCTTCATCAGGAGATCGACAACTGCGCAGCGCTGAAAAGTACTGCAGGGGGACTGAAGTGAGCACTGCGGCCATCGCATGCACCAAAACCAGCAGTAAGGAGCTTGACAGCACCTGAATGGCGCCGACAATGGGCATGTCATTGAGCAGTGGCGTGAGAGTAATCCGCAGGCGCCCGTTCACGATGAGCCGCATCATGCTCACCTGGGCCCACACACAACAAACGTGTCATCCGCTGTGGATGCTACGAACCGCAACAAATGGAACTGTCAAATATGGGTGACCTCCTCATAGGTCCTCTGGATATGGCCACATTCAGAAGATTTTGTTCACCACAGCCTGATCGTTGGCACAGGGTTACTCATAAAATCTTTCAAAAAAGGGATGGAGGCTGTGTGGGTGTTTTGACTGGGTGTAGTCCGTGCAAGGGAGAGCTTGGGAGTGCACCTTTAGTCGTATCAAGGTGGATATGAGCTTGCCGACGCCGATGAGGACCTTGGACACAAACCGCGGCACCGGCTTCACCAGGATCTGGACATCCTGCAAAGCAAGCACAGAATTGGCTCAAGTAATTGTCACATGACATCCATGCAGGCCTGCCTGTTGTTGCCTGCCTGCAGGCTTAGGGGATGCGTATGACCCTTGCCCGGAGCACGCGATTGGGCCATTCTCTCCCTCGTTTTTATAGCCATCTCCTTCTTTGCTTTACTCTACAGCATGTTTGAGGCTTGTGGATCCTGCAGTAACTGTTGATTGCTTGCATTGTTGGCACCGCAAGGCCTACTGGGCGGAGCAAGAATCCCAAGCAACTTGCGGAATTCAGCTGGGATTGTGCAAGAGGGAGTGGGGCAATTGTACCTGCTGGCCTGCCCACATGAAATCGCACTCTATGATGACCTCGTCCACTGCCTGGTTTTCTGCTCTGTACACCTTCACTCCGCTGATCTGCACCCCCAACATGATTCTTCTTATATCCTCAACACTGCCTCAACGCTGTGAGATTGTCAGTCAGAATTGCTTGAAACACGGCCAGGTGAACATCAGGAGATACTCACATGAGGCGCCTTCTCCCCCAAATCAAACCTGCAGCACATGCATGCCAATATCTTCGGGTGAGAACTGGTAAGACATACTTAATACTGTGCTCGTTGGGCAATGCACTGGCCTTGGCCAGCCATCAGTAAGATGCGCAAGATCTGTAGCCTTGAGATACTGTCTTCGCCCTGATGCCTGCTTGTGTACAAAGACCAAGAAGGGTGCGATGACTCACTTTATCAGCTTGATGGACTCGATCCATGCTGGCTTGCTCTGTTTCAGCAGAGGATCCAACTGGGGGTGCGCTTGCTTTGTGAAGTACGCCGACAGATTCGGCCAAAGCTGTGAGAAGACTGCGCGCGCATTGCAACTCTGTCAGCTCATTTGCCATATCAGAACATGTCTTGCTTTCTGCTGAAAGGCATGTGGTGCTGCTGCCAAGGGGCTATACGCAGGCCAGGAAATGTGCAGCTTAAACTCTACAGCAGGTCTACTGGTATGCAGGACTAATGTGGCAGATGACTCACCCATGTTCACCCAGTTGACCCGCTCAAAATCTGCGCAGCATCAGCAAATGTTGTTCAGTGGCAAATTGAAAGCTCCGCAGGTGGCCTGTCGCTGGCATTTATTGTCCATCCGGGCTGTGCACATGTGACCTGCTCAGAGTGTGTGACTCACCGGGGAAGTTGATCCAGGAGGGCAGGTTTGCATTGCCAAGCACATGCCTGAGTGTGTGAACATCCATGTCCTTCAAAGCCTACACAGCACATGAAGAATATCAATTTGCCTGGCATCAAGTCTATTCTCCAAGCTGCACATGTCCAGTCGAAGGAGGCCACAGGTAGCTTGGGTCGCTGTGATTGGAATAGGAAACCCGGCAGCCCCAACGCACCTGAATAGCCTCTGTTTTCTGCTTCCTGTTGAGCAAGCGGAAGTTGAAGCGGTACTGCAGAAAGGCAGCCACCCCCCAGGCCACGGCGATCCCCAAGAAGAAATCAAAGTACGAGAAGCCTTTCCTTGGAGCCCCGAATGACGACCTGCATGCACAAGACCTCATGACAAATTTAGCTGCTTGCCTGTAGTAGGAAGCGCAGAAGCCTGGTTGCTGGCATGGCAACAACGTAGGATGACATGCAAGGGCACAGACATGAGGCTTGATTCAATGCGTTTTCTATGGAGTGGTCTCGTTTTCTTCTATGGCGATGTACTGTGAGGCGTTGTTAGGCACCTTCCTCACATGCTAAATACACCACACCTCCCACCATGTCGTGATCTGTCATTTTTGTACTGAGAATTTCGATTACTCAGAGCTGACAGCTGAAGGCTGTGAGATCACTGACCTCTGTCCAAGCGCCGATGCAAGGCGTGCAATCTCCTCATCTGGCAGTCGCAGGCCATCGTGGCCGTCATCTGTCCCATTTGATCCATTTATAGTGCCCCATGCAAGAACCTGCGTGCAGGCTGCGAGTAGCAGCAGCTGCAGCCAAATGACTTGTAGGTGCCTCATGCAGCCACTTTCTATCTCAAGCGTTCACCCTCTGGAACGGAAAGAAAAATGGCAACAATTCTCGATGATGAGCTCATTTTTACATCTTCGTGCAGTCCGTAAGCGGCATCGTTGATCATTCAAGAAACGAAACACAAGTCCTTGGCGATGTCTCGCAAGCAGCTTCGATGCAGCTTCTGATGTCAACATTAAGATTCATTCGTCTTCCAAGGTTTCGCTCTTCTCGTCACTCTCGTAACACATACGCGGTAGCGTCAGGGAACTCACGGCAAAGAAATCCGATACCGAAAAGTCTGATCTGATTATGTTAACAGCGTCGTGCATGCTGGCTTGCAGAAGAGCTGGGAAATGTATCGGTATCTATAACGCCCAATTGCTTTCTCTTGACACAGAGCTTTAAAATGGATCGTGTGCCTGCAACCAAATGTCAATACGCATGGGCAGGGATGGCGAGAATACCAAATCCACAGTGTCTACGAATTTTTCTTTGAAAGCTGGTAATTCATTGCAGGTTGCGTCCCCAAGGGCAGTTCAGTTCGAACTTCGAAAGGCCCCAATCGCAATGCAGGCTGCATCATGCACCTAACACAAATAGGAAAGTTCTCTCATCAACATGTTCGACCATGCCTCAGTCAAATACTGTATGAAGTAACCTGATGCATCAACCAGGTACATTGCCACTGCTACTTGCAGACACCAATACTTCGCTGCATGTAGCCCGGCTTGGCCTATTCATCTGGCACTTTCAGCCAGTGCACTTCACGTGACTTCATATAGCACAGGAAAACATTCTGTTTCACATCAGGTTGTACAGCTCGTCCCGGCTGGCAGCAAACTGAGGGCCACCTCTGAAGCGAACGTCCAAATGTAGCCCACGGCTCTGTTCTGGCAAGCTTGGTCCCCCGGTCCGCAGTGACTTCCAAGTCTCTCGCCATTGCCTTCTGTGCGGCGCACACCAGCAAAATCAGGGTCTTGCAGGCAGTAGCATTACACTGGTGCTTTGCAGCTTGATCAGAATGCTTCAACTTGCCTCGTGATTGACCAGACAGACACATGCAACACAAGGCCACTGTGACCAAGGCTCTCAGTAGCCAGTCACAACAATCTCAGTCACAACAAACAGCAGCCGCCGCTAAAGTCTGTGCACTGGTATGCGCAAGATAATAGTCACAAGAGCAGCAAGGAAGGTGTGACTTTTGCGCACATTATGGCCATCAGCCGCTCTCTTGCAGAAGGAGGACAGCTCGCCGGCAGCTGCATAGGGCTGTTGGGGTAGAATGCAAAATTGAGAGGGCTCCGCTGATTCGCTGAAGTAGTTTCTTTGGAGGTTTTTGCCTTCCTTGCGCCTGCACAAATGGCCGCGCAGTGCACAGCTGCATCGAATGACTCCCAGCCCTCCAGAGTGATCTCATCACCTGTCACATGAGTTATTACTTAAATTACAAGCATTTTCTGCCAAGAGGCAACGTGCATCTGCAGACAAGCTGCAAGTGAAGGCTGCTATAATTCCTCCCCTTGTCGGATTCGCCAGGTACAAGCAAGACCCATGTGCCCACGGTGATCATTATTGGCCACATGGATGCAGGGACACACTGATATTGTTGTTCACATCAGCAAGAGTCTATGGTGCTGTTCTGGGCATGTAATGAAGGCGTGCCAAACACTGCATGGAAAAGTTTTTGTTGATGGATCACTGATCAGGAACAATGCAAGAGCATGTCTGCAGGGCAACACCCGTGCCAGGGACTATGCAGCCAAAGGAGAGGTAGATATCTTCATAGTCTTGCAGACCAAAGATTTTGCGCACTTTCTCCTGAAAGTTGGCACGCCCCTCCTCTCCCTGGCACACTGCAAGATAACCGGAATGTGGGACACTTTGTACGAGAGGACACTGCCCAGCATTTCGGAAAGAATCATCCAAGGCGCACTAGGTTGCTTAGCGTTGCAGGAGGCTGTGAGTATGCAGCTCGCAAGACCGATCTCTGCCATCTGTGACAGCTTACCGAAGATAGTGTGCACAATGCCGTTGTACATTATGTTCATTGTTGGATCCGCCTTTGGCAAGGAAGAGTAAGCGATGCGCCAGTCGGGGAGGGGGCCGTCGCAAAACCGACAAAAACGTTCCTCGCTGCAGAATTCGATGCATAATATGAGCCTAATTTGATCAGTTTTAAACACAACAAGACGCTTCAGAAAGGGCTTTTAAAATGAGCATCCGAACCGAACCGCACCTTTTGCCAGCGGACTGCAGCTGCCAGCGGGCTATGCATGACTGATGAACGTATCGAGGGCAGGTGCAAGGCTTAAGTAACGCACTGCAAGTTGCTTCAGCGTCGTCTAGGCATATCCAACAGGTGTCTTCGGACGAACAAGGGCGATCGGAAAGGCACTGCTGTCCGTCCGAATCATTTGCTTGAGGACAATCTGGCATCACGATAGTTTTGGTATCAGAGCGAGGTATATCTGGCAGATGAACTATAGATGAGCATGAACATAGAGAAATTCAGAGACAATGCGCCGGTGCTGCCTCGAAAGATTTCATGTCGGAGGGGTCGAGAATTATCGATTGCATTGCAGCGCCCCTCACTCAACTGAGGTTTTGGCTTTTAACGAGTTTTGTGGTCTTGAGTAATAGATCAAAGCGCAAAGGTAACCAGGACGTACTCGTTAGACTCCTTTAGCGTAGGTGTGCATTCATCCACGTCGCTAGGCCCACTACGTTGCCCAGATTGGTTTGGAATGGTAGCTCCTGCACGAGATAGCGGAGCGCCATCGGCACGAGAGGACGCGTCTTTACGAGAAAAGCGAGAACTGGTAATTGTTGCAAATGCACCTAGCTGGCTCATTGCATGCAGACTTGTTGGCCGCTCTCAATATACGCCTAGATGACAGCAAAAAGGTTTCCGGTTGGCATGTCACGTGGCCTCGATCCAGTTCGTGTTGCATTTCCCGTAGGAACCTTTAACATTATCAGCGTTATTGCTGGAAGGGTGCTCTTGATTTTCACTGTAATTGTCAAAATGCACCTGCGAGGTGTTCCTGGACGTGTCTGGAACCTATTTTTTGCAACTTTTTGAGAAGCCTGTGGGATGTCTGGTATCTGATACATCAATGAAAACACAGGCAGGTGTCAGGAGCGAATATATGGGACATGCAGTCAAGTGTGTCAGCCTGTTGACTTTTGCACCATTGCCTTGGCCAGGTGGTAAAGATCACACGGACTAAGGACTACTACCAGATCTTGAGCATAGAGCGGTCAGCAACAGATGACGAGATTAAGAGATCATGTGCGTGGCCAGCAGCCTTCTCCCTTTGCTAATGCCCTGAATAATACTCCTGAGCAATTCTCCATCCTGCATATGCTCAAGTCAGGTCAAATGCCCTGAGAATTTTTCACAGGAGTTTGTGCACTGCTGTTCCCAATACCATGCTGGTTCCAAACTGCCAAAGCTCCTGAGTCATGTGCGGATTCTGATTACCGCATAAATTGCTTGAAACAGATCGGAAGCTGGCGCTGAAGCTCCATCCAGACAAATGCGCGGTGCCAGGCGCGGATGAGGCCTTCAAAGGTGGGCCACTTGTGGAGCGTTCATGCATCTAACTTGCTCAGCATTGCCTGTATAACGCAGCTCTTGTCCTCTACAATTAGAGTCATTGAATGGCATGTGTTCAGCTACATGGTGCACACATCATGTTCCAGAGTTCCAAAGTCGCACTCAGTGCACTCACTGCCAACATTCTGCTGTCCTCTCCTGGTGCGCGCTGCTGACATGTGCGCGCATGTGCCTGTACCCGCAGCCGTGTCGCGGGCGTTCTCCTGCCTGAGCGATGCGCAGAAGCGCGCAGCGTACGACCGTTACGGGGAGGAGACCCCCGGCATGTCCGGCCGCGCAAACGGCGCCGGCCCGGGGCACCCCTTTGCGCAGCAGGAGTTTGACCCCGAGGAGCTCTTCAACATGTTCTTCAACGGCGGCTTTGGCGGGACCAGGTGTGCTGGCTGCAGACATTCTATCAGACATGAGACTTTGATGTTCGCAGTTTTCAACCTCGAGAGGCCCAGGGAAGGAGGGAAGGTGGCGCGTGTCCTACAGAGCTGTTGCAAGGAGGGGTGCAGCGTGCGATGTACTCGCTGGAAGCAGGCTGTATTGCAGAATTTGCAGCCAAGTCAATTAACAAAGGGCTAGGAGAACATCTGTGTGCAAGCAAGCAGCATGCGCATGCTTGACAGAGTCTTGTGGAGTGGGTGAGAAGTTCAGACTAGATGTGGTGATCTCATTCCATGCATGCTATCAAGAGGCCAGTGTGCAACAGTGACGGCGCCTTGTTGAAGGGGCGGTACGTTCTGAGTAGTGGTGGTGACCTCGGTCAATGCATGCTGGCAAGGACCCTGTGCGCAGTCCATTCCTGCTATGCATGCTGCAATAGGGTGCCCATCTAGAGGTCATCTGGTTACGAATGACCAGAGGAATACAAACTTGACAGCGCCTTGCTGAAGGGGTAAGATGATGTGAAGTAATGCATGCTGTCAAGGGGCCTCTGTTGAACCTTGACAGGGGCTTTCGAGGTGTTGACATATTCAGGCGAGAAATCAATTCTGGCTGAATGCATGCTTTCAGGGGCCCGGTGTTCCGGACGCATTTTGGTGGGGTGCCGCCGGGCGCGTGGCGGCAGGCGCCGCGGCAGCCGCAGGGGCCGCAGCAGCCGGTCAACCCGGTGACTCAGCTGCTGCACTTCCTGCCGGTGGTCCTGCTGCTGCTCTTCACCTTCCTGCAGATGCCCGGCCAACCGGTGAGCACCCTGCACCATTAGAGAGGGCCCATTTCCCCTACCACTCAGAAGTTTGGGTGGTCCTTGTCAGACCTGACAGCCCCATGGGATCTGTGTGCTTGAAAGCTCGCATGGCAAAGCGTTTAGCGGCAATGGAACCCCCAGGCTGCCAGTCTGAGCTGCCAGCAGATTCAGGAGCACAGCATGCTTGGTTGGAAGACATATACAGACCTGCCAGTATATCATGACTGTTGCTGTGTTCAGCTAAGTTTGTGAGGAGATGCAAGTCATATTATTGGGACATATTGCTCTGCAGGAGTACAACCTTGATAAGGTGGCGGAATACCGGAGTCAGGTGGAGACGGCGCGGCTGGGGGTGCCATTTTTTGTGAAGGACGCGGCTGCCTTCCAAAGATCCCACCCCAAGGGCGGCAGGGAGCGGTGAGTTTCATTTTCACATTTTCCTGGCCCAATTGCCTATGCCAGTACGCTCTGCTGGGGCTGCTTTGACTGCCTCAATGTTTGAAGGGTGCATTATGCCCTGTTAAGCATTGTAGAGGGTGTTTTAATGGCTGCTGGCAGGAGCGTCGACAACTTAAATAAGTTAGTGGACTGCTGGATGCAGTCCAGTAAGCCTGGTGTTTTGAAATAGGGGTGCTGAGCTTTTTGGGGTTGATGAATCGCAGGGCAAGGGTGGAGAATGAGGTGGAGGCGCTGTTTAAAGAGCGGCTAGAGCAGCAGTGCTATGCTGAGCGGGTGAGTGACCGAGACTTATCACCTCTCCTGCAGCCAGTCAAAGAGCTGGTTTGCTACTTTGCAACACCTTTTGCATTTCCTGATCAAGAGCCAGTGCCAGTACTCGCCAAATCCGCGAGTCGTCTGCAAGAACACTGCGCTGACTTTGGGGAAGCCCTGCCAATTTTGGCCGTACACATGCGTAAATACTTTACAATATTTGCATACTGTACATATGCGGGCAGCGTTGCTTTCACAATACACCCTTATGGCCGGAAAGATGTCTACGACTTACATTGCCCCATCTACCTTGCCAGTTCTGCTTAGGGATGACTGACGGATGGTGTGATTGTTTGATTCTTCCTGCAGCATGCATGCGATTTTCCTTTCTCTATGCTACAGGTGAACCAGCAGCGGTTGTACCGGTGGGGTCAGATGGAACGTGCAAAGGCGTTCCCTCTGCCCCACTGCGAGGAGCTCAAAGCCACCTTTGGCAGCACGCGCATGTACACATAGCATTCGATTACAAATTCAAATCCCAGCACCCCGGCAGAAAGCAGCCTGTCGAATTCTGGAGGTCTACAAGTTGTGGTCTGCAGTCTAAGTGATAGTGTCAGCATTTAAAAGCCTTGCGTTGAGCATAAGGTCCTGTGATCTGAGTCAACTGGGGCAACATGTAAGAGTAGCGTTGTGTGTGGACTTGAAACGTCTCAAGCTGCAAATTGCTTGGAAGGATATCACCGATGCTTCAGTGCTCTTGCGCTTAAAATGTAAAGTATCAAGTGCTGCAGTTTCTGACAATTCTCTCGGTGAACCTATGCGTTTACTTGCGTCCACTCGAGGGTAAGGGTCGCGCTAGCTATTCTTGAACTTGGACCCTGAGATGACCACAAGGCGGTCGTCTGGGTCAAACTTGTGCTGCTCTGCTGCCCGAGGCGCTAGCTTCATGTGACCATCCTGCATCACACCAAAGCACAATCAAACTTTGCTACCCCAGACTGACATGCATGACTTGACACATTTGCACTCACAGGTCCATGCTATTGATATCACACCAATCTGTCCTCCATTAAGGCATGCACCATTGTAGCTCAGCTTGTTCGTTTGTCCTTCAGTACCAGCTGTACAAGTGTGTCCCAGTCACAAAAAAAGTTTCTCTACCAGCTGGGTGTATTCAGCAGCCTTACCTTGGTGATGAAGCCAATTGCAAGCTCAGCCTCCTTCCTCAGCAGCTCTGAAAGCTGCAACATGGCAGCTGGTGGTAATTAAAAATTGCCATTTTTGAATATGAACTCTTCCCCAATTGAGCAGGCCACATGCCTCACAACGCTCACAGCAACTAAACCGTGCAGTGCGTATGCTCTTTGTCAATATGCGTCAACTATAGTATAATTTAGGGGAAACTCAGCATGCAGAGGTTCCTCAAGATGCTTCAGAGAAGCGTTGTATGACAATGCTGACCTGTGCAAAGGTGACCGGCTCCTCGTCTGGCAGTGCGTAGTGGATTGGCCGTCTCAGGTAAATCTCCTGGCCTGCGTTCAAATATAGGCTAGCTATGAAAAATCTTTTTGGCACACCGTCAATCAGCCATGCAGATTGAAGGCGTCCTGGCATGCAACGGCATTTTTGAGCACTGACATGTCAGCACAGGGGGAACTATATCTCATCCCAATTTCTATTTCTAAATTCTGATAGTTAGATGTAGATCCTCCTGGTCAGCATGAGCACAGGGATCATGGCCGCTGCTCTAGAGGTATCACCTCTCACCACGAGAGCAGCAACCAGAAAGCATGTGCAGATGCTGTGCCCTGGGAATTGTGAAGGGGAAGGAGCGCGGACCTTCGCTGGAGTAGATGAAGCCTGACAGCAGTGCGGCCATCTCAGGCTCAGCCGCAACCTGCACAAGCACAACACCTAATCACTGCTGCTTTATTGAGAAAAAAACTGAAAAATTTTTGCGCAAGTCATTCAATGCAACACAGCACAAGCTTCATGTCTCTACAATATCCCGCCTCATCAAAGGTTCCAGAGAGGCCCGACCAAGCCGGCCACCTTGCAGAGAGACGCAGATCACACAGCAGGGAAGAGGCCACAGAAATCTGCTGTGCAGCAAATGACAAGTCAAGTGCTACAGCGCTGCCTGTTCAGGCACGGTGCCCACCCCGCCAAATCACTCATCGAGTTAGTAAGTTTGGGCGAGCGGTGGGAAAAGGTGAGCCAACACAGGCAACAGCCGCGGCCGCTGACTTGTCATTCCTTACTCAACTGTCTGAGGCTGTCCACTTCGGGGTCACCTTGCCCATGGGCCGAAAGAGGGAACAAATTCTCTCTTATGATCCATAGAATAGTATTTTTCATTCTTTTCATTGCGAAAGGCCCTTTCTCCCCGCTGTGCCTTTACATTTCTTGCAATCTGCCTTGGTCAGAACTCGATTTCAAATTTGTCATAACCCTGAACCCTAACCCAAATTTGAAAACGATCAAATCTTGAAACCAATAAAAACCTGCGCGATGATGCCGGCAACGAGCTCGTCGGGCTGCAGCAGCTCGGCGGTGAGCGCGTTGCGGCCCATCTTGTCGATGAGGAAGTTGGCAACCTCCACCGTCTCGGGCGCCCGCACCATCCCCACGCAGTGCGCCGGCCGACCCTCGCCCCGGCCCTCTTGCAATAGAACCTCCTGCGCGGATATTGATCGTGCGTTATTGAGACTTGTGCAGAACTCACTGTTAAAATTATGAGGAGTGCATTTGCAAGTTGTTGACAGCAACACACATGTGCCAACTGCTCTTGCGATCAAGAGAGCTCAGGTGCAATGGATGGCAGTCCTTTGATGCATGCATTGGAACTCAAGAAAGTGTCGCAGCAACAGCTCTTGTGATCACAATTGCTCCATCCTGCCGAGCACAACCAGTGCTGCAATCAGGCCTCGCTACTCTGGCATGTCGGTGCCTAGGACCAAGCAAACATGCCCGAATGCATCTTCTGACTCGCAGGAATCAACTTAGAAAAGACAAACATATACACCTGATCACGAAGAGTACATGAATGAGCAATTGAGGGCAAAGCCACCTGCGCTAGAGCAATGGTGGTGAGCGTGCGCGCGTCGGCTTCCTTGGCGGGCCCCTCGCCGGAGTCGCCGATGACCAAGGAGTCGGCGGCCGCCAGCTCAGCCGCTCGCAGGGCGTCCAGGGAGGAGGGATCGCCCTCGACCCAGCGCAGCCGCACCCATGCGAACAGCCCGCTGTCCTCCGGGAACCCCTGCTGATGTCATCCTTTACGTCATGCATGCATTGCGGATATGTAACCGTGAGGTAAATGAAGATTTGTTGCAAGTTCCCAGATGCAGTGCAATCACCCATGGCCAAATTTTACCGCACCCATGCAGTGATAGAATGAACTCTTCGGTATTTTCTTTGCTGGTAAAGCAGCCGGAAAGACTGGCATTGGACCAAAATGCGCTGCATAAGGATATTGAGTCTCTGCAGAGGCACAAATACGCACAGTCCCTTACACAGGAAAGCAGAACGTATTAATGTACATGCATGCATGCGCAGACATCAGAAGGCAGGCAATAATCCGGAGCCTGCCTTGGGCCGTTCTTTGGAAATGACAGTGACGGAGCTGCCACGAGGCGCGAAGGCCGCCAGGCTGGCAATGAGGTCGCTGATGTCATCGCCAAACCAGGCAACCACCACCCGCTTTGCATCGTACGCCGCCTCTGAGTCATCCCTGCGCATCAGACCCTTTTGTGTGCCATGCTTTGCCACAGAGACTTTCATTAGTAATTCCTCCACATGCTTTGCCTAGGCCCCGGCTGGCCGGGAGCGGTAAAGATGCTGAACACCGTGCTCACGATTCATTGGGTCTTGCTTGGACCTGGCGAGTCTATCAATGGGTAGGATATGTGGCAGCCTTTACCTGCAGCTTGTCTGCAGACGCGCCTTGCCTCTGGGAGGAACAGCGTGTTATAATAGTGAAAAATGCTTTCGACGGGCATGCTTTGCCTACACAACTTTCTTGCTGGCCTGACACCCATGTAAATGCCTCCGAGGTAAATCACATGCTCTAATGTTCATTATTCTGCAGCCTAAGAGACTCACATAAGGCTGCAGAATTACATGAGCTGGAAGATATCAATGAACATCAGATTGCGGGCACAAGATGCATACATACATCATCTGCTCAAGAGGTGACCCGATCCAACTCAGGCAGAATGCCCGGGGAGATAAGGCAGTACCATCAGTCCAACACAGGCTCATGATTATTATCCATGCAAGAGCAGGCCTTTCTCCCTTCATGGGCGCTCGCTCTATCTGCATGTCTGCATTGTCTTGAGGTATCAACTGCCCTGTCGAGCATCTTTCTAGGCATCAAATGACCTGTCAAGCATGTTTCTTGGCTGAAACTGACCTGTCCAGCATGCTGCCGAATATGGCTTGAGGAACTGGGCTCCCTTCCACGATTTGGGCCTCGATGACCGCCTTGTAGGCTGCGGCCAGCGGCGGCTGCTGCTCGACGGCGTTGCCTTCCCCGTTGCCACGCTTCTTGCCGCTCGATTTCGCCGGCTGAAAGAAGCCTGGAAGATTGTGCCAGATTTGGCAAGTCATAGACCAATTTGACTGTGTCTACTTGAAGTACAGGGAATTGGATTTTTATTCAATCGCAAATTGGAACTACATAAGCATATGTATGTATGACAGACTTATAAGTAAATTGTATTCGACGACATAATTGGACATAAGCATGGACATTTGGTGCGTCTGGAGATTGCAAAATATGCTCTCCATACAAATTTGTCCTTGCCCTGGTGGCAGTGTGTTCATCATCGATTGTCAGGGAATGTACACGGCTGAGTATGCATAGGCCAAAGGTGTTCCCGCTTCAGTCATCATGGCAAAGCCAGGTGGGAAGGGGAAGCAATTATGAGCAAGGGAGGCGCACCGTTGGGAGCAAGGGCAATGACACGAAAGCCCTCCTCAAGTGGCTCATCCTCAGGGGGATTGATGCGCAACACTCCGCCCTTTGCCATGAACCCTATCACCACTGCAGCATCGAAACGGCGGCGTACCTGCAGAGCAAAATATCCTTAAGATGTTTTCTTGGGGATGCACCGCAAATTTATCGTGGGATTGTGCATGTGTTCAGGAACCAATGCCTCGGTATTGTGGAAGACTGACATGCCGAGAGATGAATCATGCAAGCTGTTCAAGATCTGGTTCATGGAATTGCATGCAGTGCAAGAAAAAGCATGGATGGTGACTGGCATGCGCTGTGGAGTCCTATTTTCCAAGAGATACACCCCCTGGAGTTGCTCGAGCTCTGCTCCCCCATGAACTGCATGTATGGTACTAGAGTATAAAGCCATCGCCGGTGTTTGCCAATGGCATGGCGGGGTTTTGGAGTTATGACAAGGTGCGAGAATGATGTCAGACCTCTGTGAAGGTCATGCCCTGGAGCTCTGGGAAGCTGCGGACATAGCACTCCACACCGGTGCGTGTTTGCTGCACTATCGAGCAGTACACGCTCGCCACGCCCGGCTGCACAGGATACAATCCCCGTTATATTGGATTATTATATGATTTAACAGGATCGGATTATTAGGATCTGATAAAGGATCAGATATTATTGATCAGATATCTGGAACAATTTGATGTTGTTGGACCAAAACAACAGTTACCCACTGCAAGGAGTTTCCAAAGAGGCAGAGCCTGTAAGTCTGAGATGCAAGGGTCTGCACCCTGGGACACTCAACCTCTGCAGCAGAATAGGCAAGGCTATAAGGCAGCTGCCAGTCAGACTCGGGAGCATCAGATCAACACCATTTACCCGCTGATTTTCCAGCCTGGCGGGGATTCGGTGGTTGTCTTCAAGCACATGCATGGCAACTACTAAGTCCACTCAAAATGGTTGTCAAGGAGGGATAACCAGATGAGGTTGGCAAATCCCCCTCGCGAACAAACAACACAGATGTTTGCAAGAGGGATTTCCTACGACACCTTGTAGCTATCCCCTCTCAGAGTAAGAGCTGCCCCAATTCCAATATATTTATCCTGTGAATATTGGGAAAATGCTAAATTACCAACAACGGTGACTTGCCCGCCTAGTCTAGAATTATTTCCTACTGCAATCACAGAACACCACAAGAGGAATGCTTCAGGGTGCATCTGGAATTTCCATGCAAGCTTCGTGGTGAACCACATGCATGGCAGGCCGGTCACATCACCAGTGAGATTTTTGCTGAGCTGCTACAACACCTGAGACACTTCTCAGGTGCAGTCCCGTGAGTGCAATTGCACGGCTGCAGAAGGCTGTAGAAGGCGCACACTGCTATAATAACCCAGTTTCCACCCTAGCCTAGACATGCTGGTAAACAAGAGGTACATGAGATTTGCTGCTCACCGAGAAGGCTGACTGGGCGAGCAGAGTGCTCATGTCGCGGCGGCCGGAGAGGCGCGTCAGCCTCAGGCTCTGCGCGCTAGCTTCCATGATCCCCTGCATTGCACTGAACAGCTCCGCCTCCGTCCCAGCCTCAGGCGCCTGTGCAGGAGCGCATCTGACCCCTCAGCCTGATCTGGAACCGGAAAATCATCCTAATCTGGCGAGGCCCGTAAACCTGATCCGGCATACAGCCAACGGCAGTTGGAAGCAGATCCATCTGTCTATTCTGGCGCAGGTGTCAGTGGAGTGGGCTTTCCCTTCACGTGCCCCCGATAAGGATTGTTTTTGGTGCAACCAAGTGCTCATAAGCGCTGCATATCAACGACGGCTGCACGATACTGAGCACATCTTCTTGGACATACACAGAACATGCATGTAGTGTCATGCAGCCATGGTTGTGTCAACTAGCCCCTTGTTGCCTGAATTATTCCAGTAGATACAGTGAGTATGGTACCCCCATTACACGGTGATCAATTCAAACCGCAGAAATCGCAATAAAGTCCCCAACACGGCGCATCATTATGACTGTCCTCATGTAGAGCATTTTCTGAGAACAAGCACAAGCCCAATCCGGTCACCTTGCACAATAGTTTCCATGGAAAGGAGAGGAGTAGCCCTGAATGTGTTGCAAAGGATGGAGGGAACGCGCCTGCACGGCGAGGTGCTGCCTGGCCAGCCTCAGGAAGGGACGCGGCTGCGTGGACGCTCGCGCTGACTGGACCCCCAGAATGGCCGCCACTTGCTTCATGCCCGCATCCTGCACCATCAATCCATACCTGTACATTCTCAAGAGCCATGCGCTCAAAATGCCCCAAAGGTAACAACAGGTCCTTCTGTGCATTGGTGAGTAACGGAGCGGGGGCATGTGACCCATGTGCCCTGTAGAAAAAAGGTCGCCATGCCGTCTGTGATTGCCAAAGCCTTGCAGGCAGCTTCCTGCTGGGATGCATTCAGCAAGATTGCATTGTGATGCACTTCAACTGCGCACGCTATGTCACGACATGCAGCAGCTGTCATCGCTCAGGAGCTCCATGACATGCATGCTTGTCTGCACATGAAGGAGTCAACCTCAGGGAAGACAGGTGCTGCACGTCCGACATTTGATGGTCCAAGGAAGAGGAAAGCAGCAGAAAGGGAAAGTTTGAAGGTGTTGCATGGCATGTGTGCAATGTCGGCAATCAACAGGCAATGACAAGGAGAGTCCATGAACAGCAGTCTTGCTGCACACTGAATTTTAGACACCCCGAGAAAAAACTGTAATAAATCTGAGAAAGGAAGCTGCCAAGCACCCAAGCGTTGTGGGGGGTGGGCCAAATTCACGTTTACAAAATTCCCAGGGGAGAAAGATAAGAGAGGTAGGAAGCAAAAAAAAGTCCAATTCAACATCAAAGACTGACTGCACAGTTGGTGCCTAATGCCCCAATATTTACCTCCAAAAAGAATATAAACGGAAGCTGTGCGACACCTGCAAGGCTGATGGTTTGGTCATCTAGGCAGTAGATGCAATCTGCATTGTCCAGCTGTGCTCGGCTTTGGCAGCTCAAGGGCGTTAAGTGGCACAGCAGAAAGCAACACGACAGCCGAAAAGGGAAGCTGCGGCGCACCTGCTCGGAGTCGGGCTGCAGTAGTATGACGGTGCGCGCTTGGCCGGCGGCCACCTTTTCCAGGTCTGCGAGGGCGTGCGGCGCCCCCGACCGCGTGTGCCACTCCATGCTGGATCCTCGCAGCGCCCGCCGCAGCTGCACGTCCATGTCCTCCTTGTCTCTCTCCGCTAAGATCACCACCGGCCTGCGCAAAAGCAGCATCTTTCAAAAACTTGTCACGGGAGCTCACACACATACCAAGTAAAATCTTATGGCGGCGCACCCGTCATAAGTGTCGTCTGCGCGCTCGGTGCGGTTGAGTGCGATCTGGCGCAGCAGCGGCACTGTCTGGTCGTTCCAATTTAGGATGAGCGTGTGGTTGGCCGCCACTACGCCGTAGTTGCCGCTGCGCACGTTCTGCGGGGTTTGACATGCGGGTTAGTCATGCAATGACATCAGTGACATGGCGGGTGAGGCATCTCATGATCCTGTCTGGCCAAAGCGTCAGACAGCAAAGACCAGGCAGGGCAATGAAGTTGGTTCCAGATTGAACACCGCTGCAACCACGCTAAACCTGACGCGGCTTGGCTTGTGGTTGTAGAGTACATCATGCGTCGCACAGATTTGGAAGCTCAGTAGTTGCACAAGACAAAACACAGCCTATTGTGAAGGGTTGCCCGCACTGTCACAGGTCATGCTGTCTGCATCACGCATTCAAAGTGCAGGCCACAGATGAACCATGGACAGCTGTTGGAAGGCTGATGCATGGAGCATGACATGCAAAGCAGGACTGGAGGGTGCTTGGAGGAGCAAGCGCACCATGATAGTGCTGGTGACATCTTCGGTGATGATACCGATGACTGTTGCGAAGGTGAATGTGCCGACCAGCCACAGGACATTCATCAGGTGGGACGTCATTGCATTGACCTCGCCAATCACCGTCACACCTGAACGCAACAGCACAGGGCACAGTCAATCCCTCTCTGCTCACAAGGGCAGCAATATCCATCTCCACTTGCAGCACCTGTCCTCCCGTTACTCCCATCTCACTACACTTGAGCCAAGCCAGTTCACGCAGAAATGTCTTGTAGGTTCAGGACAAAGGCCCTTGTAAAGAAGGCATTCCTTACAGGCCTCCTGGCTGACAAACAAGTCATTTCTGCTTGCGGCTGCCATGTTAGGAAGACATGCAGGACATTTATACAAGGCACAGCGCAAGCAAGAGAACAGGGGAAAGGAGCAGAAGCGAGGGCGCCCACCTGGGATCTTGTAGAGGGCGCCGTAGGCATTGATGATGCCCTCGATGACTGATTTTCCGCTGGCCCAGCTGTAGAGCACCCCTCCCACCGCACACAGCGGCAGGCCCACCAAAATCGACCACACCTGCCGCACAAAACAGCCGACATTGCACATCACACCATTGGAACAAAAGAAGATATCAAGTCAAGACTGGGATGACCGCTCTCTAAACAGCCGGCACTAAGTCCCAGCAGATATTATGCCCCTACGGATGCTGGCTGGCTTGGCAAGATCAACGCAAGGCAAGAACTCCGGCTGTATATTCAGAAGGAGCCAGAGGATGCGCAAAGTCAATCACCATTGGAAGAGCGAACAATGTCCCTCAGGAAGATGCCCATGACTGCGGATCCCCACCTGCTCTCATCATACTCTGCTGCAAGCTGCAGACTGTGGAATGGCAGAACCTTGCCATACACTAGCTTGACGATCATTCCTGCCTCGCTGGATGACATGAGGAGAGTCTATTTTGGGCAATCGTTGCACGAACTTACTCACACTGGCTAGTCAGGGGTCACGGGGCCGCACCAGCTTGGTGAGGGTGCCGCTGAGCATGACCTGCTGCGCGCGGAAGGCCAGGTATGTGATCGCGTGCCCCGGCAGCGACACGAGCGTTCGCAGGTGGCGGAAGAGCCGGCTGCTCACCATCAGCCGCGCCGAACCCACGCTCACCGACTGACTCGCGCCCCCCTGCGCACGCCACAAGAGGTTTCAAATGTGACTGTGATTGAAGGTGCACCCTGGAAGATTGAGATGAACGAGACTGGCCAGCTCAGAGAGCCACCCTGCGCGCACCACAGCCGGATCCATGCATATCATGCATATCCATCCGTCTGACGCTGCGGAAGACTGAGGTATGCCTGTTTGATGTCGCCTTGTCTCTCCGCAGGAAGCTACGTTATCGGCTGCGGCAATCCCAAAGCAACCTCTGCAGAGGCATGTGATCTGTAGTAATTTATTGTTAATATCCCACAGGGATCTCTGCAGAGGTACATGACATCACAGGATGTTGCTGGATCTCCCAGTTGCCGCTGTCAAGGCCATGCGCCTCAGGCCATCGCCACCGGCTTAGCATTGCTGTCAACCGTCAGGAAAGGGTTGGAGCAGGTGACTCCCCAGACACTAGCAACAGGGGTGCGGCAGTGACAGAAATGCCATTTTTCCCTTTTCTGCGCCCTGTCCAAGGCATGCATGCTGGTTTATGCAAGGCCGGGGGCACCACAGGAAGGCACTCATTTTCCAAAGTGGGTCACTACGGCAATGCATGTCTGCAGCTGTGTCATCTTGATGCGGCCATGCATGCCTTGTCTGGCACTGTCACAGGCTGGGAACGAACTCGCATGAATCTCTTAATTTGCTGGCATTATATTCGCAAGTAGCCAATGCTTGGAAGAAGAGAAGACTTGCAGCGGGACATTATGGCAATGAACAGCGCACCTTGCCGGAGTGCTGCATGCTGAGGTGCTTGTTGGGCAGCCAAACAGAAGCCGGAGTCTGGACGCTGACTAATTCTGTCAGGGCCGCCACAACGCTCTGCACGTCCGTGGCCTCCTCTTCCGCTGTTCCCTCCTCTTCCTTCTCCTTTCCGGAACCCCCTTCTTTTTTCCCTTGTTTCGCTGCGCCGTTCTGCGCGTCCCCTTTGCCCTCATCCTTTTTGGATGAGAGCACCTGCAGATGTGTATGTACTGCTGATATCTATATAAAAGATACTGCTAGGGATCGCAAGCTGATACACTCACATCTCAGCGACAGGAGGAAGCTCATTGTCTTGGATAATGCCATCTCAGCGTGAGAGGCACATTGGGCACAGCGGTCCTGTTGCAAAAGTCTTCCAAGGATGCATCCTTAGCTCGCTAGCTTTCTGGCTGTCTGAAGTTCACCCTAGCTGCATGGGGAATCAATCAATCACAGCAAGCTTGCATGCAGGACTAGGAGCAGGTTGCAGCCAAAGAGCCTATGCATGCACGGCATGGGCGTTGTGCATGCCTTGGGGATGGAGGCCTGTGTAATGCCGGCCGCGCCGCTGCCGCCAGCTGTGTCACTGGAGGCCGACCCTCCTGATGAGCCGGATGCGCGTATGGCACGGCGTGCAAGGTGAGCTGGGGTGACAGCTGTTGCTGCTGCCAACGCGCGGGCATTCCAGAGACCCACAAACGCCATGCTCAGGCAGAGCTCAGGGATCGCCCATGTAAGCTGGCGCAGTGCACCTGAGACAGCATTGCAAGGGAGTCCTCTTATTTTGTTTCATGTATAGGAGGCAGGTGATGGGTGCTCTTTTGCGCATGTCTGTATCTGAATGGCGTCATGAAGCATAAGCCATGGCTGTTAATTAGCTGGTAGCTATGGGCTTCAAGGAGGTACCTTGGGCAAGTGAGACGATCACGCATGGCAGCAGGATGGACAACGCTGGCTGCACGAGCTGCAGAGCTTGTGTATGCCTTGCTCTGCTGTCACAAGAGACAACGATCTGGTCAGGGTTTCGTCGACACAGCCTGGGCTCTCCTGGTGAAAATGGTCGTCCACGAGCCCCATTTGCTGAAGCATGCGGTAAGATTGCTGCTCTATTGAAGCCAGCTTTCAGAGGCTGCCTCGATCGGTAGAATACAGCTGATTTTCTGTATGTTGTGGCATGCGCGCGCCACTCCCCCGGTATACAGGAAGTAGCAATAAACATATTTCTTATGCAGTAGGGCGAGCCAACTGAAATCTCGGATATTAACATCTAATTCTCAGGTCCGATTGCTGTCTGTACTATCAACATCAGTAGTTGTCACTCCAGTACGATCTGTGCAATGACCTGAGCAAATGGCTATACCACTCTTGTCAAGCTCCAGGTTTTCATCTGCAAATTTTTAAAGCTGTGGCTTAACAAGATAAGGATCATTTAAGAAGCCCAAGGTACGAATCAATTGTTTGCGTTCTGATGCATGGACTAGGTTTCGTGACAAAGCATGTAGGGTTTTGCCACATAAGATAAATCTAAAGTTTGCTCCGGAAAAAATTTTCAAGGGAAGAGAGGAAATTCGATATTCAATTTGAAGGCGGGTGCCCCTCACACGCCAGGGAAGGTGTTGGTTCATCCGGTGAGATTTCGCCCTTGACCTGGAACCGATCCTGCACTGAACTGCCTCTGCTAAATTCCTTTTCATTCTGGACAGATGCTCAATCTCAAATTAATTGTTGAATTGTGTGCTGCTGACCTAGCTTGATCGACATGGTATGCCACTAGCAGCTAGTACAGCTTCCTCGAGGATGTCTGAACAGCTGGCTAGATTCTCTAGTTTCTTTCTTCGACCATTTTCATACCATTTCTCCCTGGGTGTGTTCTTGCCCACTGATGTCAGATGCTTGAGCAAATCGTCTGCAGTGCAGGCCAAGCTCCCTGCTGCAGTGCATTGCGACTGCAGCAATGCCGCTGCACGCGTCCACCAGGGGCGTTCTCACGTCCCTGGCCGCACTGGCTGCTGTCTGGATGGTCTATAACAGCCCCTTGCTGGCGCGGCTGCTGCCGTGGCTCACAGGGCAGTGCAGCCCTGAATTGGGTCCCGCCTCTAGATGGAATGACTGGTGGGGCATCGGCTGGTTGAGATATCACAACCAGCTGGTTGATGAAGTTGTGCAGGCAGACAAAGGGCAGGTGAGCAGTCATTGGTTTCTGTGAACATCGCTACAACATCTACACTACTGCCTTCTGAGCTTAATACCCCGCATTACATGAAGACTCCTTTCAGACACTGTGCATGCATGCAGCCATGCTTGCACCTGGGAACACCACCTGAGCGCGTGAGTGGCTGCATTGCTGCAACCCGTTGTCTTCGTCAGACATGGCACAGAAAGTGCTCACCATTAGTTAGTGTCTTTCAGAGCTTGTTTGTGAGTGGCAAGGCAGGCAGAATGATTGTGTGTGTTTGGGGGCACCGGGTGTTTAGGGGTTTGACCTGATATTTTACGGAGACTCAATTACGGAGGACTGGAGGGGCACGTCGGGGGGCGTTCCATGGCCCATTGGCTCTGGCAGCGATGAAGTATTCCAGAAGCACTTTGCCGCCAAGTATCGCACCGAGGTGCTTGCCATTGCAGGTGTGCACATACCTCTATGAATAAATTGTATGCTTAAAAAGGACCCATGCAAATGCCTGCACTGCGCACGACATCCTGCCAAGGCTCGATGGAAAGATGTGCTGTGCCCAAGTCATGCTTCATGCAACACAGTTTCTTTTAATCCCTGCATGATCAGCAATGCAACCCTGGCTGCAGCCGCTTTCTGACTATTTGCAGGCAACTCTTGAGCTGCCATGCATGCCCCTCGTATTGCAACTTGCTTGGTTGAACCTACAATATACCAAATGTAAATACATCTTGAGCTGCCATGCATGCGTCTTGTGTGGCATCCTATTCAACATTATCTGTCATCACGAAAGCTCTTGAGATGCCATGCAGGTGATCAAGTGGGCCATTTGTGGTGGAGGATACTGAACGGAGAGCTTCCGGCAGTGCACCAGCCACGGGTTTATACAATGCTGATCGGAACAAACGACCTCAATGCAGCAGACTGCAATCACAATGAGACCGAGCTACTCGCCACCGTGCCTGGCATTGCCGCGAGGTGGGGCCCCTGCTTCCTATTGTCAGGGTTGGATACATGCGCACGGAAGGACTTTTCCTTGATAATCAGTGACTGCTGACACCGGCTTGATGTCCTTTCGCGACCTGTGCATTTTTGCTGATCTGCATGCACCTTGGGATGCATGCCTCACACTTGCTATATATATATATACTATAGGTGTATATCAGGGCAGGACCCTGTTGCACAGAATCACCACTGCATGATTTCATCCCTTTGCAACCTGTGCCCCGTTGCTCGGCTGCATGCACCTTGACATTATCACGCTGTTGAAGACCAGGCTCTGCAACACTCCTCCTGCCTTGTTTTTTCAAATGAAGCCTAATGAAATCTGCCCTCGTGGCCCATGAAAGGAAGCAGAGCTGAGCTCTAGCATGCGCATGATGCAATCCCCTGGGGTGCAGGGTGGGCGAGATAGTGGGAATACTGAGGACGGCAGCGCCAAATGCGCATGTGCTGCTGCAAGCCGTGCTGCCCAGAGGGGCGGCCTGGATTGGGCTGACCCAATGGAAATGGCCCAACCGCTTTGCCAAGCCCATCTGGGCCCTCAATGCCAAATTTCAGGTGGGTGCCAATCTATGGCAAATAAACTTTCCGTGCACTTTTTGGCCGCTCTTTGTCTGGAGATCTCTTCTGAAGTCCAGCCTGACAAGTGTATGCTCGAGCCTTCAAACAAGATTGCACACCAGAGCGGGTGCGGGCCAGTGAATGCACAAACGGGCACCACTTGCATTGGTGCAAGGATGCCCTGTAAATCCCATTTGTGTACTAATGATAGTGTCCAAAAGGCCTGATGGAGGGCGCTTTGGCAGCTCAGTAAGTCAATCCAATGCCTTCAGGAAGTCTACGTTGTGGGTTTGTCATTCTTGAGTATTCAGACGCTTGGGAGCCTTGTTGCTCAACTTGTGACTGTGCTGCAGGAGATGGCTGCGGCTGACCCCTGGGTACACTATGTGGACTGTGGACCGCCCTTTGTGCTGCAGACCAAGACCGGCTTTGCTCTTCATTCGGTGCGCATGCACTCTGGGAGTCGCCTCTTAAAGAGGCAAACTGACAATCGTCTCGATGCATGTCATGCATTTTGTGGCTCTGCTTCTTGCTGCATTTCTTTTGGCATTGCAGGATTTCTCTTCGAATTATGTGCCAAGGAGTGCCGTGCCTTGCCAAGGCTTGACGCCTTAGCTGGGCTTTATGCTGGATTCTCAAAACTTCTTCCAGGCATTTACAATTTACCCACCGAATTTAGAAGTTGAAATTGCAGGACCTGCTGCCGGACGGGCTGCATCCAAATGCGGCGGGCATGGATGTGATGGCCAGCTGCCTGGAAGCTGCCATCGAGCCGCTCATGCACGAAGATGGCAGCATCGGAGCGCAGGTTGTGCATGACATTATGACATCAGATCTTGTAAGTAGTTTGGAGGGAGCAGCTGCCAACAGCAGCATCCTGGAGCTGGAGCTTGGCGCCTGAATGTTCAGCTTGCAATTGGGAGTGGATGAGATGAAGGCTATTCTAGCACTTGACATTTGATGACGGGTGAGTCCAATAGGAAATTTGGTCTGGTCTCCTTGACGAGTGTATGGATGCACTGGGATTCATTAATATTGGCAAGTTGGAAGCTAAGCAAGCTTTTTTTTGCAAGCTTGAATTCGAATTATTGTCTTTAGCAACATGATCTGTACCAGACCAAAGAAGATCAATTGCAATCTTCTTACTAACGGTCCTTCTGCAATCTAAGTACTGCGTCTTTTGAAATGGCACGAGGGACTTTGTTGCTGGAGCTAGTGGGTCATTCACGCGTTCTCCCCATTCGTCTCTTGTCCCACATGACTAGGGTTAGGAGAAATGATGCAGATTGACCTAAAAGCAAGGGGCTCAAAAAAGCGCGTTTGATACAGCAAGCGACTGGTCCAGAGAAATCTGCCATTCACCTCAGCAGGGACAACGAGATACGACCTCAGTAGGAGTAAACCCGGTCGATCGGACGCACACGGGGCAGAACAGCCGAACAATGGTGCAGTGCGATGTGTGCGAGAACGCGGCGGGCTCAATCTACTGCTTCGCTGACGCCGCGGTTATGTGCCAAGCGTGCGACAGAACGTGGGTGTCGCCTTTGCATGCCCCCATAAAAGACTTCCAACACTAAAGAGCTTATACTGCATGCTGCGGTGGGCAGCATTGATGTCTCGAGGCTAGGAGAGCATGCAGGATTGTCAGGAAGGAGTTTGGAGGAGTGGGCGCGCACCCCACCCGAGAAAGGGGTACAATATTGTGTTGTGAATTTTTTGTTCGAAGATATTGTCTTTGTGATTTACTGAGGGACTTCAGTATCCAGAAGACAAGAGAAAGCTCAAGCTTCCGAGCGGATTCTAGGACATCCCCGGGCTATTGTCAGAGGGCGTTGTAGTGGCGGGCAACAGGTTGTGAGGCACCCTATCGTTATCATATCACTATGATGGGGGTTTTCGCGAGCTTGTGCACGCGTTTCACAAATTTTGCACTTACGTAGTGGTTACTGTGAGCGCGGTAGCTGCCCACAAGATGGTGATGACTGTGCTTTGGTGGGGAAGGCTCTATACTCTCGCACAGCCCTTCCTATAGGTATTGCAAGTATTCGTTTTGCAAGATTCAAGACTGGGCCTTTCTCTTGGGCCTCCAAACGCCAGAGGGTTTCTAGGACACATGATGGTTCCTGGTCAGAATATCAGTACCCCCGCTGCATTGGACTCCGCAGCAGCTTCACTACCAATCATTAGTCTGTCTCACGTCCTTCTTAGAGACTGGCCAGAGCCTGGAATAGCAGAGGGAGGATGCAGTACCAGGGTTGCCACTAGTACTGTGTCAGCCCCATCAGTTTGTCAGCACGGGGCAATATCTGGGCTGCTGAATGGCTCAGCTACCTGGCTGCATCACCTTTGCCGTTGCCAGGAGTCTGCCTGGTACCCACTGTAACAATGACGCTGAGGCTATCGTGGAACCTTCTTATGCAGGGTGCATGGCGCGAACAAATTGGCTGCAAAGCACGACCGCGTGGATCTGAGCAAGGCGGCAGAGAGCGCGCAGTGCGACATCTGCCAGGACCGGCCGGCAGTGCTCTTCTGCTCAGAGGACCGCGCCCTAATCTGCCGCAGGTGTGCTTCTGTTCTCAACGGTCTGCACAAGCCTTCTGCTACACCATTCTTGTGGGGAAACTCCAATGGACCCATTGGATGGGATGCATGTACTCACTGTGTTGCAGTGTGATTTCAAGCCAGCACAGCATGGACTGGGTTCTCAAAGTTGCCTGTGTTATCGTTGCCTCACATGCATATGCACCCTTTTTAACGCTGACTTGGGCCAGCGCCCAGAGTTTCTAACGGTGACAGATAGGCTTTCCTTGAGTGAGATGTGGATAGCAGCAGCTGTGTCTTTTTGAATACAAATGCACAGGTTCCCTTCGCCTAAAGGTATAGGGATTATAAGTAGCCATGATGATGTGGGGTGCTGACGTGGCACTGATGCGTGCGCAGGTGTGACATAATGATCCACACAGCGAATGAGTTCACGGCGCAGCACCACCGGTACCTCTTGCAGGGGGCCACCCTCGGGCTGCACTCCCTGGGGGGCGACAACTCTGATGCATCCGACAAGCGCAGCAGCGACTCCAAGGCCTCGTCTGCCAGTGCCCTCACCAGGTCAGCTCGCATGCACTGCCCATGGTTGGCTTGTGTAAAGCAGTCCTGAGCTCGGTGGTGCAGGTGTCGCACCTTCCACCCATCTTGAGACTTGCTGCTGTGCTGGTGGCCTCTTGGTTGAATCAGTCTGGGCCCGGGACTAGCAGGACACCGAAAGACAGTATTTGCCGAGGTGCACTTGCGGTGAATGCACTTCTGCCATGCACCGCAGTTGCAGATGACACCCCCAGAAAAACACTCTTAAAAGCAAAGATGATGATGTGGCGCCCATCAAGAGGGGTACACCATGTGCATGCTGGAGGGCGGTCTTGTGGGCATTGATTGGTGCGAGGGAAGACAGACAGATCATGTAGTTCCAGGGTGCCATTGTGGAAACGAAGGAGGTATGCTGTGCAGGGATGCACTGGGCGTGAGCACGCGGTCGAGCGCCGGAGCGGGGCCGAGCGGCATGTCCGCCAGCGAGGCGGGGCTCGACCGGCGGATGTCCAGCCGGGGCACTCCGCGCAGCATGAGCAGCGGCGCACTCGTGGAGGTGGGCTGCTGTGCCTTCCAAGGAAGACGACGACTGTAGGGATGCAGCTGTGCTGAGTCATCGTGACATGACGAACATGCTGTGCAGCCCTGCTTGGGAGTCCTGCTCTTCATTTGTGCCCAGCAGGCCCTGCAGACATATACAGCAACGAAATAGGCTGCTTTGATTAGTGCTTTATGGACCAGCATGAGCTGCATCTCTGAACGACTGCAATGAGGTTGTGCAATGAGGGTGCAGAAGGATCAGAGGGCGGGAAGGTTGGACACCTGCAGGGTCTCTGCAAGGGGTGTAGCAGATGGATGGATACAAGCAAGAGGCAGTGCAAATTGGGTTGTGCGGCAGAAAAAAAGCTGATGCAAATCATGTGCGCGCAGGTGCCGGCAACAGCGTCGCCGATGGGGGACACGTGGATAAGCGGGCGGGGGATTGATGTGAACAGCAAGGCGGCTATGACGCCCTCACAGGAGCAGGAGCAGCTGCGCAGCGAGGCAGTCATGGCAGCACAGCAGGGGCAGGCCGGGGTGAGAGCCAGCCCTCTCTGGCTCTCTCATTTCTTTCCTATGTTCGGCAAGGAGGCGTGCTAATGTTGCTAGCAGTGGGAGCTGTGCTTGCAGCAGCTCATTGCATTGTCCGTGCACCTCTGCTTGTGCATTCGTTAGCTACTTATAGAGCATGCAACAGCTTCAAAATGGAAGCAGCAATGTTGACACTACACGCACATGCCACACTGATGTACATCACGGATGTCTTGGCATACTATCCAGTGCCTCTTGCCACACTACAAATTTTACAAATTTGCTGGTACCGATGCAGAGCATTGATGTAGAGGGATTTCTGACGCACGCGGTGCAAGCGGCGTGCTGTCGAATCTCCTGAGGGAATTGGCACCTAATAGTCTCTTGACGCATGCATTGTTTTTTCTTTCGCAGAGCATCGGGCTGATGCCGAGTTTCCACAGCGGGGCGCTATCAGACTTCCTGTCGGCGAACCCAAGCAGCAGCGGCGGCGGCTCGGACGGCAACTTCACCCTCGCGCATGAGCTGCTGGGCCTGCCCTCCATGTCCCAGGCCTTCTCTGCCAAGGTGCGCCACTTTTGTGCCTGTTGTGGGCTTTCAAGCTGGAGTTCATGCTTTGAGCACTCATGAGCCCATTTCAGTGCGTCTAAGGGTGTGGTGTCCTCACACGCCCTTGTTGTATACTAATATATTCCATGCTCTTAGTACGCAGTATTGGGTGTCAAGCAGCGGATGGTGTATTACCAAGGATCTCAGGCATTGGTGCTGGGCTGGCCACCAAATGTTGTGTTCCTTTCAGTGGATATGAAGATTAATTCTCAGATAATCACGATGGTGCCACAGCAAAATGGCGGATGCTGAGGCACCTATGCGCGCATGCGCATGTCACATGGTAGTAATATAGATAAAGAAATATACACTCACCCCTGGCACTGTTACTTGCATCGCTGATTACCCCTGGTGCATGCATGCGCAGGACATCGATGCGGCGTACCTCTTCCAGGACATGGGTGACATCGACGATGACCTGTCGTCGCTCCTGGTGCCTGATCTGGACTTTTCTTCCATCGCCTCCATCCCCGCCCCCTCCGTGCCCAAACTCCCCCAGACAGGCACGCCCTCTACTTTTGACAAGTCAGCAACACCTTGCTTTCGATGACCGCTCATGTGTTGGTGTTGGAGTTCCGCTAACATGTGGGCTGTCTTACGGACCTCAGCAACAGCTTTTCCCGTAACTCTGAGAATTTGAGCCTTAGGCAGGACGGAGGTACCTGTTGCTGAAGAATTGCTCCTGGCCATTGTACACCTCGTCTTTGCAGCTGATTGGGGCTAGGCAGGAGAAAGCACACCAGAGTCCTGAAGAGCTCTGATCATCAGGATAGTAAGAGAGTAGATGGTTGAGGAAGGTGACCCGATCAGAATCCTGATATTCAAATTCTGTGGCTGCAGGCGGCTTCTCGGACAGGTATGGCATTTCGACCAGCCCCACTTCTGGAGGGGATGGAGTTGTCCCGGACGGAGTGGTGCCGGACATTTTGGCGCCACCCCTGAAGCGCCAGCGAATGTGATATCAACCGCCGAGGATGTGTAATCCAAGGGGTGCTATCTATCATTGTTGCTTAGGACCTCCTGAGAATCAAGGGTTGGCAAGGCGATGGGCATTCTGCTGGGCTCTGTGAAGAATGTCTGTTTATATAATTGTTTTCTGAAGTGCGCTGCGGCGGTGCGGCTGCCGGCTCTTTCGCGCGTCAAGAAATGCTGCCAAGCGATTAGATGAGCGCAGAGATATTCATTTGACGGTCTGAATTGGCGCTGTGTCACTGCCAGCCAACTATGCTCACAGGGATGTCTTTGATGCTAGCTGAGACCCAGAGTATGGCATTCTCTGGTCTTCTTGACGAGTTGTTGCCAGCTGCAAGCTTGCAAAGTACTGGACAGTCTGGCAACTAGAGGGGTTTGCTGTTATTACCGTGACTAGATAAGCTGCCCTATACATGCACATGCCAAGAGGGATTGAATTGAAGAGTGTCATTGCAACACACCGCTAAACAAGGTACTTCCCTACCGGAAAATTTATAAGGGGTAGTTCACAGATATTTTTGGTGCTTTCTCTATGCGTTCTGTAGTGCTCTTGAAAGACCACCATGCAAGACCCACCGTTTTTGTCCTCAGGGTTGACTTTCATTATAGATATTCCTGTCCTTGCTCTGCTGCTTCAAAGGTGTATTAGTGGAGGGTGATTTGGCCTCAGGCTAAAAAAGTTGGAGAAAGTGGTATGCAGACATCAAAGGCAGAGCGAGCACCAGGAGATAGGAGAAAGCTGCCTCGCAAGTGCACGGCATGTATTAATACTATAATGATCCCCGGCCCAGGAGCACTGAATGACCACATTACATACAAGCATACAAGTGTATCTAGCTGTCTCAAGGCCTGTTTCTCATGGGGGAGGAGATTATCTGGATGGACCTGGGTACTCTGTAGTAACATTACCTAAGCCGGCAGCGCCTAAGACTACTTGTGCAAGATGGTTGATCAGGCTTGTAACCCACATTGTATTAATTAAAAACTTTATTACATCAGCATCAAGGACAACCCAATCAGCCACAACACAATTCACCAGGGGACAATGCCACCCAGCTTTTGTCGAGAGAAATATATACAGCAGTTTTGCCCACCATGCTGACGAATAAGCGGGTCCAGATCTGAGTCCGTCACTTTCTGTTCAGGCAGTACGTCCTGTATGCCAATATAAGCACACTTGTGCATGTGTGGCATGACCTGAGCTCTGCCATGCTATCAAATCTGCCCTGTGGATTGTTTTA